>FLSK01003017.1_pt2 | contig 48199 bp, 44 predicted proteins | sample 1550541 | NCBI WGS metagenome assembly FLSK01 (sample SAMEA4031773, study PRJEB14383) | metagenome | biome: human; feature: oral; material: saliva | place: Philippines | collected 2014
GAGCACGCTAAGGGTGAGACCCTGTCCATCGCATTCGCGGGTGAGGGTCAGCACCAGGACACCGGTTCGAAGATGGTTCACATTGCACCGAACACCTCCTCGACCATTGTGTCCAAGTCCGTGGCACGTAACGGTGGCCGTAGCGCATACCGCGGCCTGGTTCAGGTTCGTGAGGGTGCTAAGCACTCCAAGTCCTCCGTGGTCTGTGACGCACTGCTGGTGGACACCATCTCCCGCTCCGACACCTACCCCTACGTGGATGTCCGCGAGGACGATGTGACCATGGGTCACGAGGCGACCGTTTCCCGCGTCTCCGAGGACCAGCTGTTCTACCTGATGCAGCGCGGCCTGAGCGAAGAAGAAGCAATGGCGATGATTGTCCGCGGCTTCGTTGAGCCTATCGCCCGTGAGCTGCCGATGGAGTACGCACTCGAACTGAACCGCCTGATCGAACTTCAGATGGAAGGATCTGTGGGCTAATGCCGACCAACGAAGAAACCCTGGGTTACCACTCCCCGATCATCCCCGGCATGGACCAGGAGGGCGAGAAGCTCGCCACCGAGTTCGCCCACGATGACACCCTGTACCGTGCCACCGAGGCACACCACCAGGGCTCCAACCCGAACAACGTCCAGAAGGTACTCGAAGCATCCCGTGCAGAGCGTAAGACCTCCTACAACGTGGAGGACTTCGCGCCCCTGACCGGTCGTGAAGAGGACTGGCGCTTCACCCCGCTGAAGCGTCTGGGCGGCCTGCACCTGGAGAAGCTGACCGGCACCGCACCGGCACCGCAGATTACTGCACCCGAGCAGGTTCAGGTTGAGACCGTCTCCCGCGAGGATGCACGCATCGGCTCCGCAGGTATCCCTGAGGACCGCGTGGCAGCTAACGCATGGTCCAGCTTCTCTGAGGCAACCGTGGTGACCATCCCCGCCGAGGCTGAGCTTTCCGAGCACGTGGAAATCGACATCACCGGCACCGGTAACGAGGCAGCCGCACAGCACATCGTGATTGAGGCTAAGCCCTTCTCGAAGGCTGTCGTGGTCATCCGCCACACCGGCTCCACCGTACTGGGCCAGAACATTGAGTTCGTGGTGAACGACGAGGCTGAGCTGAACGTCGTGTCCGTCCAGCAGTGGGCTGACGACGCAATCCACGCCTCCGCACAGTACGCTAAGCTGGGCCGCAACGCACGCTTCAAGCACGTTGTGGTGTCCCTCGGCGGTGACCTGGTGCGCGTGACCCCCTCCACCAAGTTCACCGCTCCCGGCGCTGAGACTGAAATGTACGGCCTGTACTTCGTAGACGCTGGCCAGCACATTGAGTCCCGCCTGTTCGTGGACCACTCCGTACCCAACTGCAAGTCCCGCGTGACCTACAAGGGCGCGCTGCAGGGTAAGGGCGCGCACTCCGTATGGGTTGGTGACGTTCTGATTGGTAAGGATGCAGAAGGCACCGACACCTACGAGCTGAACCGTAACCTGCTGCTGGAAGTTGGCCCCCGCGCCGACTCCGTGCCGAACCTGGAGATTGAGACCGGCCTGATTGAGGGCGCCGGCCACGCATCCACCACCGGCCAGCTCGATGAGCAGCACCTGTGGTACCTGCAGGCTCGCGGTATTCCGGAGGCTGAGGCACGCCGTCTGGTCGTGCGCGGCTTCCTGAACGAGATCATTCAGCAGATTCGCGTTCCCGAACTTGAAGAGCAGCTCACCGAGGCCCTTGAGGCAGAGCTCGCCCTCAGCAACAACTAAGCTTTACCAGGAGAAATCAATGTCTACCCTTGAAATCAAGGACCTTCACGTCTCGGTTATCCTCGACGACGAAACCACCAAGCCCATCCTGAAGGGCGTTAACCTGACCATCAACTCGGGTGAGATTCACGCCATCATGGGCCCGAACGGTTCCGGTAAGTCCACTCTGGCTTCCACCATTGCTGGCCACCCCAAGTACCAGGTTGACTCCGGTCAGATTCTGCTCGACGGTGAGGACATCACCGAGATGAGCGTGGACGAGCGTGCACGCACAGGCCTGTTCCTGGCTATGCAGTACCCGGTTGAGATCCCCGGCGTGACCATGTCGAACTTCCTGCGTTCCGCTAAGACCGCTGTGGACGGTCAGGCTCCCTCCCTGCGTACCTGGACCAAGGACGTTAAGGAAGCCATGAAGAACCTGGAGATTGACCCTGCGTTCATCGCACGTAACGTGAACGAGGGTTTCTCCGGTGGTGAGAAGAAGCGCCACGAGATCCTTCAGCTGGAGCTGCTCAAGCCCAAGTTCGGCATCCTGGATGAGACCGACTCCGGTCTGGACGTTGACGCACTGAAGATCGTGTCTGAGGGCGTGAACCGTGCGCACGAGGCTAACGACATGGGCGTCATGCTGATTACCCACTACACCCGCATCCTGCGCTACATCAAGCCGCAGTTCGTGCACGTGTTCGTGGACGGCAAGATGGTTGACCAGGGCGGCCCCGAGCTGGCTGACCGCCTGGAAGAAGAGGGCTACGTTTCTTACGTGGGTAAGAAGTAATCTTCTTCTCCTTACCGGATTCTGACAGAAAGATAGAACTATGACTGAGACTGTGCAGGGTCGTGTTCCTCAGGAAGAGATTGAGGAAGCCCTCAAGGAGGTCATTGACCCGGAGCTCGGCGTCAATATTGTTGACCTCGGTCTGCTCTACGGTCTGCGCTGGGATGAGGACGGAACCCTCATTCTGGACCTGACTCTGACCACCGCTGCGTGCCCGCTGCAGGAGGTTATTGAGGAGCAGGTTCAGGCTAACCTGGATAACCTGGTTGATTCTTGGCGTGTGAACTGGGTTTGGATGCCGCCGTGGGGCCCGGAGCGTATTACTGAGGACGGCCGCGATATGATGCGCGCGCTGGGCTTCAACATCTAAGCTCCTGACTCGCAGATACAGTGCCCGCCCGGTGCGGAAGGTGTATGCCTTCGGCACCGGGCGGGTATTTTTTGTGAGGTACTGGGCATATGGGCAGTTGATGTTTGTTTTGGGCGAAGCCAATTTTTGCTGCTTTGACAATGGGGGGGGGTCAAGTATATTTCCTTGTGAATTATCCACTCACTTCATATTGGTTTTCTCCATGCAACGGTTGCTTGGGGGAAGCCGAAAGGAAATCATGGCACAAAAGATTATTGCCGCTGACGGTTCTGTCTACGTTAAGAAGAAGCCCTTCTACCTCCGTTGGTGGTTTATCACTCTCGTAATTATTTTTCTTCTTGGTGGTTGCGCTTCGATGATGGGCGGCTCTAAGAGCTCCACTAAGGTAAGCTCTCCCTCATCTTCTGCTGCTAACTCAGCTACTACGAGCGATTCTGTTGCCACAGACTCCTCTGCGGCTCCTGCGACCACTGCGGCAGAGCCTAATGCAAAGCAGAACGATAACAGCGTTCCTACTGAATACAAGTCTGCTTTGAAGAAGGCGGAGTCTTATTCGCGCACCTCGCATATGTCGAAGCAGGGTATCTATAACCAGCTGACAAGTTCTGCCGAAAAGTTTAGCCCCGAGGCGGCTCAGTACGCCGTGGATAACGTGAAGGCTGACTGGAACGCAAATGCTTTGGAATCGGCAAAGAGCTACCAGAAGACGATGAACATGTCTCCTGAAGCAATCCGTTCCCAGCTGACTTCATCTGCTGAAGGATTTACCGAGGAAGAAGCTGATTACGCAGTCTCTCACCTGGACTAATTCAATAGATGATTCATAGAAGCCGCCCGGCATGGAACACATTCCATACCGGGCGGCTTCTATTTTCGGTTAGCGTTGAACCTAATCGTTCAGGTGCAGTAGCTTCAGCGAGTGCTCATACTTGATCATGAGGCAGGTACGAGTCGGTTCCTCCAGAAGCGCCAAACGCTGCGGGTCAGTATTATCCGCAATATCGGCAAGCTTCACCAGACGAGCCAAATCATTCACACGCACCCGGCTCAGATACGACTCACGCGACTCACCCGGGCGGCGGGTCAAGGCATCAATCGCATCCACAATACGCGCCGAGAAGTGACGCGCCAAGAAAGCGAGAGAAACGCCGGTATCCTCCACCGTGTCATGCAGCAGCGCCACAATCTGCGCTTCAGCCTTCAGCTCCTCCAAAGAGATATCGGGGTGAGTTGCAGCAGCCAACTCACACGCAAGCTTACGTACCCCAAGAGCCACACGGCGAGGGTGGGAGATATAGGGCCAGCCGTTACGGTCAGTCTGCCCCTCATGCGCCTTATCAGCGATGCTGTCTGCCAGGCGAACCATCTCTTTATAGTAGTTATTCGACATGAGAACCTCCGTTGGTTTGAACTCCTGCGAGTTGATGGTCCCAGCGACGTTTTCCGCACCAACGCGGCACGGGTGGTAGCTGGTACCAACACTCTACGCCAGCTGTGGGGTGGCTGTGGCGGAACTCGCCCAAAACACCCTTAATACGTCAAATATGACGCGCAGAAGAAGAAAATAGGGCGTTTTATGGCTGTAAATCATGAACTTGGTGCCGGTTCTACCCGAGTTCTGCAGCGGATACCGACCTGCAGGAGGCGCCCCGCACCTCCGCGAAAGTGTCTGCCGCACCCTTTGGCACCGCCCGGTGTAACTCGCTCAAAATCTCATATGGTGGCAAAAAATTTCTGTCTTTTTCTGGCGAAAACAGGTTCACAAACCGCCCAACACTAAGGCAGTTTAAGCGTGTTTAGCACACACCGATACACACTCATCAAACGAAAAAAATGCTCGCACTTCGTGCCCTGCTAAAACCTTCAAAAACCCGTATTTTTCCGCGAAAATACGCGATAAACTGGGGGCAACCAAACATCGGAGAACACCATGGCAGAGCTCTACGAGCGCTTCGTCGCTTTGTATCCCTACCCACACGAGCGAATCCGCCACGGCGCCCCACGAGCCGAACTTAACCGGCGATACCTCGAACACCTTTACGAGGGCAAGAACCGGGGAACAACCCCCATCGTGGTTGCCCTCGACCCGACCCTGCTCGGGACCATTGAGAATAACGTCTCCCTGCGTACCTCAACCCCAGTGCAGGACATCACCGCCGACACCGTTGAGCGGTACGCACACGAGCTCATCACCGACCAGCATCATTACCTGGACCAGGTCGGTGTAGAAGTCGCCGCGCATGAGGCGTTCCGACAGCTGAACGAAAGCGCCTACCTGCAGACCTACCGCGGTCTTATGGAGAACGGTGAACTCGGTGAAGACGATATCGGCATGCCGCTGAAGGCGGAGTACCCCTTCGAGCTGACCGCCGGCATCATCAATGAGAAGGTCAAAGCTACCGACATCGACAGCGCCGCGGAACTGCTCATTATGGACCTGCCGCTGCGGGATGTATCCGGGGTATTTGCCTACCTGCCCTTCGGCGGATGGGATTCCAGCCCCAGCCCCGAGGCGATGCTGTCCATTGCCCGCTACTGGTTTGAACGCGATGACGCCTACCCGGCTGTTATCGCCTCAGACTTTATCGAGTTCTACACGCCGGTACCGGTCACAACCCGCCGCGACGCCGAAATCCTGGCGGTCGAGCACACGATGGTTTCCTCGGCGATGCCGGTGCGTGTCTACCGCGGCTTCGACAAGCTCGTGGAGGCGCTCTACGGCCAGCACGACTGGTACCTGTGGTGGGAGCAGCTCCCGGCGGTGCTCCTCATTGAAACGCCCTAAACCAGCCTAGCTAGGCGAGTTAAAGCGAAGGGGCGGGATGAACCTACACGGTTCACCCCGCCCCTCTCGCGTATCTGCGCTAGTTCAGCTCGTCCACGTGCCGCGCCCGCAAAGCACGAGCGGTCGCCGTCGCGTAATCAACCGCCTGCACCACCCACGGAATCAGCAGCCGCCAATACATGCGCTTGGGCAGGTTACGCGCCACCGCCGCCCTGCGCAACGCACCCCAACGGTCCATGAGCGCCGGAATTGACCGGATCATCAACGCAATCAGCAGACCCAGACGCTCTGGGGAAAGACCAACGAAACGCAACGGCGAACACAGCCTCACAAAGCCGTCAATCAGAACCGGCAGGGGAGTGCTCACCAGCAGAGCGCGGGACGCATAAAAAGCCGTCAGCATAGTCGCGATAGCATCCGCGCCGGAGGCATACTGCCCCGTGAACACGTAATAGCCGACCATAATCAGTAGCAGCAGAGACAGCGTGCGAACCACCAGCCACAACTGGGAGGCAGGCACACCAGCCCACAACGCGCAGAACGTGGACGCCACCAAAGCCACCAGCGCCACCTGCCAGCCGGTCACCGCCAACAACAAGAACAACCCAAAGAAGAGCGTGCCCTTGAACCATAGCGGCGCCCGATGCACCGGCGTGTTCAACGGCTGGTAGAAACCCACCAGCAGAGTACCGGGGTTGAAATCCGAGCCCTGGCCGGCGGGGCGAGGATTCACGCGCGGCGTGTTAGCGCCCATGGACGCCTCCTGCAGTGTCCGTGCTGTCGCCTGCATCTTCGATATCGGCGCCTTCATTCGGGAACCCCTCAGCACACCACGTGCGGTACTGCTGCACCAGCTGCGCCGCATCCCCCTGAGCGAGTAAACGGCCGTCATGAATAATGACGGCTTCATCGCAGGACGCTGCCAAATCCAGGTCGTGCGTGCTGAGCACCAGCATCTGATCCAGCGACTCCAAGTGCTTGAGCAGCCGCGCGCGATTGCGCAAATCCAGCAGGGTGGTCGGCTCATCCAGAAGAAGAATCTGCGGGCGCGCCGCCAGCACACTGGTGAGAGCGACCAGCTGCTTTTCGCCTCCTGAGAGGGTGAAAACGCTCTGGTTTTCAAGGTGTTCGAGGCCGCGCTCGCGGAGCAGTTCACGAATCCGTTCGCGGCGCTGCTCACCGCTGAGGGCGCTTCCCTCAACGGCGGCGGCACGGCGCAGACTCAGGTCAATATCTTCGGCAACGGTCGGCATAATCAGCTGCGCCTCCGGTTGGGCGAAGAGCATGCCCACACCCTCAAAAGCGCCCTGTGAACCAGCGCGAGAACTCGCACCCTTCGAGTCGCGGCTCGGTGCCTCCAGGGTGTCGACACCGTTCACGCGCACAATACCTTCATCCGGGTGGGTGAGCCCATTGAAAAGCCCCAGTAGGGTGGACTTGCCGCTACCGTTCAGACCCAGCACCGCGGTGCGCTTCGCCGTGAACTGCAGGCTCACATCCTTGAGGATACGGCGATGCCCGCCTTCGGGCAGCTCGGTGAAAACACTCACCGATTCAAGCTCAAGGGCGGGCATGCTGGTAGAGGCGCTCACCGCCTGCTCGCCCTGCACCTGCTGCGGTGCAGGCTGGCGCGTGGAGCGGCGAAAAAACATAGCTATCCTCTCGTGTGGCACATCGTGTGCCTTTAACGCTGGGCAGAAGCCAGGGACGGGAAGGCGCGGCGTACCGACAGACCAACCAGAACCGCGATCGTGGACTTCACCAGATCCCAGGGAACGAATACCATTGCCGCGCTGAACGCGGCGTCAAAAGTCATGTGGGCGTTCACCATCATACCGGCGATACCGCAGGCGGTCAGAACCACAAAACCGCAGAAGTTCGCGACCAGAGCCATGAGGAAGGTCGCACCAATCGAACGGGTGTTGCGGGTGAACAGGTAGGCGAGGGTACCGGCAATAGCGGCGAAGGGCAGGAAGCCGAGCAGGTAGCCGGCACTCGGGGAGGCGAGCGTACCCAAACCGGCGCCGCCCTTAGCGAAGATGGGCAGGCCAGCGAAACCAACCAGCAGGTACAGCGCCACGGAGGCGGTGGCACGCTTGCCGCCGAGCACCTGAGCGGTGATGTAAATGCCGAGGGTCTGGAAGGTGAAGGGAACCGCAACGCCGCCCAAGCTGACGGCGGGCATGATGGCGAGCGCGGCGATGAAGCCCGCGAACACTGCGATGAGGGAGAGATCGGTGGCGAGGGAGGTCTTTGCCGCTACGTTACGGCGCGGTGCCTGAGTTGCCTGGGGTTCCTGGGCTGATTCGCGCACGGAATCGGTCATTGGGGTGGTACTCCTTTGATACGTATTGCTCTGCAGATTTTTCTACAGAGTTGAGGGTGGCGGTGGTTGACTGCTTGTCACAACCCAGTTTTGAACAATGTTCTATGAATGGTGTCCGGTATGTATAGTACACCGCACACCACAAAAACAAAAGGTGCCCCACATGCGCACTCGGCACACCTGCACTAAAATTGATGAGGTGCTCTGCGCGCTCGCCGCTTCTAACCCAGCGAATCCCGCCTACCGAGCACTATCAACCCACACACCAGACCGCCATCCGGAAAGGCACCCATGATTGCTGTACAGAACCTCGAATTGCGTGCAGGCGCGCGCCTGCTCATGGAAGAGGTCACCTTCCGCATCGATAAGGGCGACAAGATTGGTCTGGTGGGCCGCAACGGTGCTGGTAAGACCACTATGACTAAGGTGCTTGCCGGTCTGACCCTGCCCGCTGACGGCACGGTGACCCGCAGTGGCACTATCGGCTACCTTCCGCAGGACCCGAAGGTGGATGACATGAGCCAGCTGGCGCGTGACCGCATCCTTTCGGCGCGTGGCCTGGATGGTGTGGCGCGCAAGATGCGTCAGGCGCAGGACGATATGGCGAGTGAGGACCCGGCGGTGCGCGCTAAGGGTATGCGCCGCTACGACCGTCTTGAGGCTGAGTTCATTGCCGGCGGCGGCTACGCGGCTGAGTCGGAGGCGGCGGTCATCACCTCCAACCTGGACCTGCCGGAGCGTGTGCTCGCCCAACCGCTGTCCACTCTGTCGGGCGGTCAGCGTCGCCGCGTGGAGCTTGCCCGTATTCTTTTCTCGAACGCAGACACCATGCTGCTGGATGAGCCGACTAACCACCTGGATGCCGACTCGATTCTGTGGCTGCGTGACTTCTTGAAGAACTTCTCGGGCGGCCTGATGGTCATCAGTCACGACGTCGACCTCATGGAGCTGGTCGTCAACCGCGTCTTCTACCTGGACGCGAACCGCTGCGTGATTGACCAGTACAACATGGGCTGGAAGAACTACCTGACTCAGCGTGAGCAGGATGAGCACCGCCGCAAGCGTGAGCGTGCGAATGCGCAGAAGAAGGCGAATGCTCTGATGGAGCAGGCGAATAAGATGCGCGCGAAGGCGACGAAGGCTGTTGCGGCTCAGCAGATGATTAAGCGTGCTGAGAAGCTTCTGCGTGGCCTGGAGGATGAGCGTCAGAGCGATAAGGTTGCGGCGATTCGCTTCCCGGATCCGGCGCCGTGCGGTAAGACTCCGCTGTCTGCGCAGGGCTTGTCGAAGTCCTATGGCTCTCTGGAGATTTTCACGGATGTTGATTTGGCGATTGACCGCGGTTCGCGCGTGGTGGTGCTGGGTCTGAACGGTGCCGGTAAGACCACTCTGCTGCGTATGTTGGCTGGTTCCACCAAGCCTGATACGGGTGAGGTTGTGTACGGTCACGGCGCGAAGCTGGGCTATTTTGCGCAGGAACACGAAATTCTTGATGGTGACCGCACTGTCTTTGAGAACATGAAGTCTGCCGCCCCGGATCTGGATGACACCCGCGTGCGTACGATTCTGGGTTCGTTCCTGTTCTCTGGTGACGACGTGGATAAGCCCGCCGGCGTGCTCTCCGGTGGTGAGAAGACCCGTCTGTCGTTGGCGACCCTGGTGGCGTCGAGTGCGAACGTGCTGTTGCTGGATGAGCCGACCAATAACCTGGACCCCGCTTCGCGTGAGGAGATTCTGAACGCGTTGAAGGCGTACCAGGGCGCTATCGTGATGGTTTCTCACGATGAGGGCGCCGTGGAGGCGCTGGACCCCGAGCGTGTGCTGCTTCTGCCGGATGCGGTGGAGGACCTGTGGTCGAAGGAATACCAGGATCTGATTTCGCTGGCTTAAAGCGTGATTCGCTGACATAAAAGTACGGGGAGGCCCCGGTACCGTGTGGTGCCGGGGCCTCCTCTGTGTATTGCGGTGTATTGCGCGCTGTTTTATTGTTCTCCGCCTATTTTTTGTGGTCTGAACATGCGCTGCGGATATATTGCTGGCATTTTTCTGGCGCATATCGCAGAAAAATGTGACCTAGCCCGTGGGGTTGTATTGTTTTCTGATCATATGTGGTGTAATTGCTTTCCCGTGCATGTGGCTTGTGGGTTCTGACACACGAAACTCGCGGCGTATTTGACGGGAAATCATGTTGCCTTGTGGGTTTTTCTGAGTGAAAGAAAAGCTCTCGGTCGATATTTCAGGGGGTCTGTGTGGGCTTTTTGAATTTTTCGTGTGTCTCTACATACATTGTGGGAAAAATGGTAGAAACACAACATGTACGAGGCGTAGACTTATAACTGTTCCCGCCATTGCGAGGACGCAAATGCGAAACATTAGGGCTCACTACCGATGGTGAGCTAACGCGGGGGAGAAGAGATTCCCGCCCGCTCACGAAGGAGAACTACCAATGCACAACACTGAGTTCGAGAAGTACCCCACCTCCGGTGAAGAGAACGTTGAGGTTGACGTCTTCTGGCCCATCCAGGACGCTTAATCTCTCACCCCGATAGGTCGGGATAAGGATTAGAAAAGCGCCCCGCCGCTTCCGTAGGGAAGTGACGGGGCGCTTTGCTGTCCAAATTCTGTTATCTGAAGGCTACTGCCTGGGTCGTGTTGTCTGAGTTCTGTAGGTTATGCGGCGTGAATACCCAGCCCAAACATTTGCAGGGGGTATTCGGTAAAGCCCATCATGGCTGCCGCGTACCAGGTAACGTATCCGGTCAGCGCTAGAACGAGCGCCTTCTCGCGCACGCTACCGGCATCACCCAGAATGGGCAGCGCCATGTAGCCGCTCTTTTTCCATAGGGGGGACGCTACCAGGGGCTTGATAACGATGGGATAGAGGGGTAGCAGTCCGCGGGTGGTGAGCAGGTCACCAATCAGGTGAATCGTGGCTCCGACCGAAATAGCCCAGGGGAGTAGTGCCAGCGAATCGGTCGTGTAGGCGGCGTATCCGAGGGCGACAGCGCCAATCCATCCACCCGGTGCGCCCAGCACACGCAATGCCAGACCGCCTGAGAATGCCGCAAGGAGCAGTGAGGCCCAGGGGATTCCGTTATAGCTCAGGTTGGCGCTGAAATAGGCAATCGCCCAGAAAGCGACCAAACCCAGGATGGAGTGCGTTCCTTTACGATGCCCACCGCTGACTGCCCCGACAATGCGCGCTACCCAGCGTGAAATGGGCGGAATGGAGTTGGCGATACTGCCGTTGTGGTGGTCGATATCCGGTAGCATTCCGGCGCCGGCACACGCCAGGGTAGTCACAATGAGGGTGGGCGTATCGGGAACCTGCACTACTCCCGTCTCGACGAGCACGAGCCAGCCAGCTGCGGCGCTGACGGTGTGCGAATAGCCCATCATGGGGAGGTGCCTCCTTGAATCTGATTGCTCAGCGAGTGTGATTGCCCGGTGTTCCGAGACGTTCCTCGAACTTATTAGAACAAATATAGCATATATCGAAATTACTTTCGATAGCGCTTGGGGTGCCGCCTCAGCCAGAGACCTCAGCTGGCCTACACCTCAGCCGGCGCTATCCCTCAAACGGCAGAGTCTGCTTCCAGAACTCGCGCTCACGCAGGTAGTTCTCCAGCCAGCCCACGTGCTCGGAGCACGCCAGCCAAATCTTGCGACGCTCGGGGGTGTGCACCTTCGGGTTGTTCCAGAGCAGCTGAAATTCTGCAGCCTGCTGGCAGCCCTTGCGGGAGCACTTGGCGTACTCGGGCTGTGCGTCCTGTGAGAGTGAGCCGAGCAGATCCATGTCTTCTTATCCTTACTATTGCGCCTCTACGTGCGGTGTTATTCCGTGCCCGCGCAACCCCGCAGAAAAGGGGTGCGGGTTGTTCCGCTTCAGCTAGTGTACGCGCCCGATGAGGCATGTAAAAGAAGGGGAGCGGGCGTTCAGTACCCAAGAGCGGAGTGTAGCCTGCGGCACCATCACCCTAAAACGCGGTAAAATAAGGTTCGACTGTCCATCCGTCCACACCCCGACCGCGGAGCCGCTGCATCGGCTCCAATCGTGAGGGGTCGACTCATCAAGGAAGCTCATGAGCGAGAACACTCCCAAGACCGTGCTGGTCACCGGCGGCAACCGAGGCATCGGCTACGAAATTGCCAAGGAATTCCAGGCAGCAGGCCACAACGTCTGCATCACCTACCGCAGCGGTGAAGCCCCCGAAGAATTTTTCGCCGTCAAGGCAGATGTACGCGATGCCGACAGCATTAACGAAGCTTTCAAGGAAATTGAAGCAGAATTCGGCCCCGTGGAGGTGCTGGTCGCCAACGCAGGTATCACCCGCGACATGCTGCTGATGCGCATGAAGGAATCCGACTTCACCGACGTGGTCGACACCAACCTCACCGGTTCTTTCCGTGTGGTTCAGCGCGCCATCAAGGGCATGCTGAAGCTCAAGCGCGGCCGCATCATCCTGGTTTCCTCCGTGGTGGGTCTGTACGGTTCCCCCGGCCAGGTCAACTACTCCGCATCTAAGGCTGCACTGGTCGGTATGGCACGCTCCATCACCCGTGAGCTGGGCGGCCGTAACATCACCGCTAACGTGGTGGCACCGGGCTTCATTAACACCGCAATGACCGAGGTTCTGCCCGAAGAGACCAAGAAGAACTACCTCGCGTCCATCCCGGCTGGTCGTTTCGCGGAGGCAGAAGAGGTCGCTCGCGTGATTCGCTGGCTCGCATCCGATGAGGCTAGCTACATTTCTGGCGCTGTCATCCCCGTTGATGGCGGCCTGGGTATGGGTCACTAACCCCACCCGTACGGACTGCACGAAGCGCCTGAGCGTGGGCGCACCCTTTCTAGACTTTAAGGACATAAAACTATGGCACAGCTGACCGGCAAGACCATCATCATTACCGGCTCCTCCCGCGGCGTTGGCGCAGACACCGCACAGATTCTCGCCGCTGAGGGCGCGAACATCGTGGTGAACTACCGCTCCAAGGCACCGCGCGCGAACAAGATCGTCAAGGCTATTGAAGAGGCTGGCGGCAAGGCAATCGCAGTACAGGCTGACGTGACCAACAATGAGGACCTGCAGAACCTCGTCAACACCGCCGTGGAGACCTTCGGCTCCCTGGACTACCTGATTCTGAACGCTTCGGGCGGCATGGAATCCGGCATGGGCGAAGACTACGCAATGCGCCTGAACCGTGACGCACAGCTGAACCTGGCACGCCTGGCTGCAGAGAAGATGCCCGAAGGCGCACGCATCGTGTTCGTGACCAGCCACCAGGCGCACTTCATCCGCGAGGTTGAGACCATGGACGAGTACAAGCCCGTCGCAGAGTCCAAGCGCGCAGGCGAAGACGCACTGATTGCCGAGATTCCCGCACTTTCCGAGAAGGGTATCTCCCTGGTCGTCGTGTCCGCTGACATGATTGAAGGCACCGTCACCGCAACCCTGCTGAACCGCCTGCACCCCGGCGCTATTGAGCAGCGCCGCGAGACCGCCGGCAAGCTCTACACCGTCAACGAGTTCGCGCAGGAAATCGCGAAGATGGTCACCGCAGACGTTGAGACCGGCCACGTTGAGCTGGTCGGTGGCGCACGCGGCTTCATCGACTAATAACTTCAGCCGCTATAGGTGCCGTTGCGGATGCGCCCGCCCCTCTGACAAGGTACATTTGATGAGGCGCGCCGCCCCTGACGCGGCGGCACCTATAGCCCCTAAGACCCCTATAGCCCCTAAGGTTTAGCGCGAGGAGCCCAATGTGGGGTACCCGCGCACTATGTGCCAACCGCTCCGATAACCCGGCACGGGTTGCGGGGTGGGGGCGCATCCCATCCATCTAACTCACTGGAAGAAGAACCATGAGCACCGTACTCAACCTTCAGAATGTCTCCGTGATTCGCGGCGGCCGCCCCATCCTTAACAACGTTTCGTGGACTGTGAACGAAGGTGAACGCTGGGTCGTTCTGGGCCCCAACGGCGCCGGTAAGTCCACTCTGCTTTCGATTGCGGCAGCCCGCCTGCACCCGACCAGCGGCGAGGTTGAAATCCTTGACGAGACCCTCGGCGCTGTTGACGTATTCGACCTGCGCCCGCGCATTGGTCTGTCCTCCGGTGCTTCGGCTACCCAGATTCCCGCCAACGAGAAGGTTTCCGACGTTGTCGTGACCGCAGCGTACGCTGTGTCCGGCCGCTGGAAGGAAGAATACGACGTCATGGACGACGAGCGTGCCACCGAACTGCTGGCTGAATGGGGTGTCGACACCCTCGCTGACCGCACCTTCGGATCCCTCTCCGATGGCGAGCGCAAGCGTGCACTGATTGCCCGCGCCCTCATGACCGATCCTGAGCTGCTGCTACTGGACGAGCCCGGCGCAGGCATGGACATCTCCGGCCGTGAGGACCTGGTTGAGCGTCTGACCGCACTTGCCGCTGACCCCTACGCACCGGCTACCGTGCTCATCACCCACCACCTCGAGGAAATCCCGGCGGGCTTCACCCACGCCCTGCTGATCCGTGACGGCGGCGTGGTCGCTGCCGGCCCGATCCTGTCCACCATTACCGAGGCGAACCTCGCAGCAACCTACGACATGGACCTGGCTCTGACCGTCACCTCCGCGGGTCGTTACTCCGCGTTCAAGCGCGCATGAGCCGTGCCCCGAAGCAGCTGAGCGCCGAACAGATTGCTGAGCGTGCCGAGCGTGTCTACGCCATCGAGTCGGTCACGGCTCTGGCGCAGGCACCCGAGCAGGCTTTGCGCTACTACACGCAGCTGACCGATGTGAAGCTCCGTAGCGCCATGGAGCCGCAGTGGGGTATTTACATTGCGGAGTCTTCGAAGGTGATTCGTCGTGCGCTCGCTGCCGGTCATCAGCCCGTTTCTTTCCTGATGAGTGAGAAGTGGGCTGATGATTTGGCGGATGTTCTGCGCGCCCATCCTGACACTCCCGCGTATGTGGGCAGTGAGGAGCAGCTGGAGCAGGTGACCGGTTTTCATCTGCATCGTGGTGCGTTGGCGGCGATGGCTCGTCCGGCGCCGCAGCTTCTGGAGCAGTTGCTGCAGGGTGCCTCTCGCGTGGCGATTTTGGAAGATATCGTGGACCACACGAATGTGGGCGCTATTTTCCGTTCGGCTGCCGCGCTGAACGTGGATGCTGTGCTGGTGACTCCGCGGTGCGCTGATCCGCTGTATCGCCGCTCGATTCGCGTGTCGATGGGCACCGTTTTTCAGGTGCCGTGGGCTCGCTTGGAGTCGTGGCCTGCTGATCTGCAGACCCTGCACGAGCTGGGCTTTAAGAGCGCGGCGTTGGCTCTGGAGGAGGACTCGCTGACCCTGGAGGAGCTGTCTGCTCGCCGGGATGAGAAGCTTGCGCTGATTCTGGGCACGGAGGGGCACGGTCTGTCGCCCCGCACCTTGGCGGCGTGTGACGATACGGTGATGATTCCGATGTCGCACGGTGTGGATTCTTTGAATGTTGCGGCGGCGAGCGCCGTGGCGTTCTGGGAGACCCGCCCGCGTTCATAACCTGAGGTCTCACCTGGTTATTAACCCGCGTGAGTGCCTTCTTCGGGTGCCCTTGCGGCGTGTCGGTTGGTGCCTGTGAGGGAACGTACTGGGATTTAATCCGTGAAGGTGGTACCCTTAATGGGTTGTGTGCGCCCTATGCGGGCACAATGGTGATGCGCTCTGAGATTTTCTCGATAGCTGCACATCGAAAAACCTACTCCATCTATATAAGGGCTACTGGCAAAATCCAGTAGCAGAAGAAGGTAATCAATGAAGGCAGAAATCCACCCGGACTACAACCTGGTTCTGTTCCGCGACCTCGCATCCGGCAAGGTCTTCCTGACCCGTTCCACCATGACCTCGGACAAGACCGAGAAGTGGGAAGACGGCAACGAGTACCCGATCGTCGAGGTTGAAATCTCGTCCGAGTCGCACCCGTTCTACACCGGTAAGCAGCGCATCATGGACTCCGCAGGTCGCGTCGAGCGCTTCAACGCACGCTTCGGCAACTTCGGCAATAAGTAAATCTTCTGTCCCAGTTTTGCTTTTTAGCGAAATCAATGCCCCGTTCTCCTTGGTTTTCAGGGAGGCGGGGCATTGTGCGTTCTGCGGCACATAGCAAAATAAATCGCGTGAACGTGAGGAAAGTTGTAGTGTAAAACCTTTCGTTCGCCGGTGCGCAGACCCGCTGACAGCGTTACAATGGGAAAGTATTTTGCGAGTTGTGCATTTTCTGTGCCCTCCAGCGCCGCCCCGTATCGGCGGGTATTCTCCGGCTCTCTGCATTCTAGAGACTTCGCTGGATGCGCTGCGCGCCTCGCGTATCACCACCTCAAACAAAGGACAACTTAATGAGCGACGCTCACTCTGAACCGTCGCAGAAGAAGAAATGGGTCAAGCGTATTCTGCTGATCCTGCTGATTCTTCTGCTGGTTATTACCCTCGGTATTGGTTTCTTTATTTGGCGTGCTGGCCACACCTGGGATAGCAAGACCGAGAAGTTCGACTCCATCACTAAGGTGGATGAAGACCTCAGTAAAATTAAGGAGCAGCTTGGCGAGGCTAAGAAGCTCAATGTGACGGAGCTGAAGGCTCCGACCGTGACTAACTCGGATACTGGCAAGAACGGCACTAACGCTAACGGCTCCGATGCTGCCGCGGCTCTTGCAGCGAACGCTAGCGAGCACGATAAGGACGGCGACGGCATCCTGGATGACGGTTACAGCTACGATGTCGTGAAGGGCCCCGGTAAGAACATTCTGCTGCTCGGTAGTGACACCCGTTCCGGTTCTGAAGCTGCTCAGGTGAGTGGCTCCCGTGCGGACAGCATCATGCTGATGCACATCCCGGCTGACGGCAAGGGCGTGTACCTGGTCTCGATTATGCGTGATACCTGGGTGAACATCCCCGGCTACGGTTCGGCAAAGATTAACGCGGCGTTGAACTACGGTGGTATTTCTCTGCAGGTGGCAACCGTTGAGAACCTGCTGGGTATCAAGATTGATCACGTGGCTGAGATTGAGTTCGAGGGTTTCAAGGCTCTGGTGAACTCTGTTGGTGGCGTGGACGTTCAGGTTCCCTTCAACTTCGACATCAACGCTTGGTCCTTTAAGCAGGGTATGCAGCACATGGACGGCGGCGCGGCACTTGCGTTCGTGCGTGCTCGCTACCAGTTTGCTGACGGTGACTACCAGCGTGTTCGTAACCAGCGTGCGTTCCTGCGCGGTCTGTACAGCACGATGAAGGCTAAGGGTGCGCTGAGCAGTGTGGGTTCGTTCCAGTCTGCTGTTGAGTCCATCGCTGGTTACATGCGTGTGGACTCCGGTCTGGATGCGGCACAGATTGCTCAGATTGCGGCTCCGGTGCTGACCAGTGGTGACACCACGATGCGTATGACCACCCTGCCGAACGCAGGTCCGGGTTGGTCTTACGACGGTCAGTCAATTGTTATCGTGAACCAGGCTGCGAACGCTAACCTGTCCTATGCTTTGCAACATGACAGCATGGATCAGTTCATGGCGACTTATGGTCAGGACTAAGATATAGCTCCTTGCGGGGGTGAAAGCTTGATTGAGCTTTCACCCCCGCTGGTTTTAATCGGCTCTCCACGCGTAGCTCACGGCGCTCAGGATAGAGGGAGGGGCGCAGGATAAAGAGGCTCAGACTGGACGGCACACGAGGCGCACAAAGGGGGCGGCTACCTCACCGTGATGGTGGGGTAGCCGCCCCCTTCCGTATTTTTACGTCCTGTTGGGAAGGAGTTTATGCCTTCGAATCGGTTTCTTCAGCTTCTTCGTCGGTCTCTTCGTATTCTTCCTCGTACTCGTCGTAGGCTTCGTAGTCATCGTAGTAGGGCTGACGACCAAAGTAGAAGGCAACTGCCGCAACAGCGCCGCCCAGAATCGCGATGAGCATGCCGAGCATCGGGGTCCACAGCATTGAAATCAGGCCGGCGACCAGAACGGCAAGACCTGCACCCTTAATCAGGTTCAGAAGACGCTCACGCTCAGAGGGCTCGTAGTATTCCTCTTCCTCAATGCTGTACTCGATAACCGGCTTCTCTGCGGCGGGTTCGTTGCGGGTCGGCTCGGGGGTGGAGGAACCACCGGTCAGGGAGCTCATGAAACCGCGACGCTTCTTCGGCGCCTGCTGTGCGGAAGACTCCAGGTAGTGGCGCTCACCTTCGGTGGGCACGAATGCCGGGGGCACATCGTAGTCTTCACCAACCGGCAGCAGAGCCGGAACGTTGTTGGGTAGGGTCTCATACCATTCCTGCGGAATATCTGCGGGGCGTGCAGCCTGAACGGTCAGCGACAGCTCGAGGGTGTTACCGCGAATAGTGCCCCATGCGCTGGTGAGGCGGTCGTTCTCAAACGCGTAACGAATCACGGGCGCGAGCTGCTCAGACATCTGGGTGCTCAGACGACCGACGAGCTTGCGGTCGTGGCGCACCTCCACGCTGTCAACAACGCGGCCGTCGGAGGTCTTGAACTGGTTCGCTTCCAGGGTCAGGATCACGCGGCCTTCACCGCTGGGCGGCAAGATGCTGTGCAGGTATTCGGAGTGTTCCTTCTCGTCGAGCACCTTCATGGACGGGCCCTGGGGCAGCAGGGTTGCGCGGGTCGGTGCGTCGTTGAGGGGGAAGAGGGACCCGGGTGCGGACAGGGAGAGCACACCGGTGCTCTTCACGTGCATGCCGCCGCCTTCAGCGCGTACGGCAACAGCGGAAAGCTGCAGGTGCGCGATGGGTTCGTAGCCGGAGGCGACAACGCGGGTAATGGAATCCCAGTACGCGGCGGAGTCCTCCACGCTCATGCGGCCTACCTTGAACTCGTCAATGTAGACGGCGATGCTATTGGGTTCGTAGGGGTTATCCGGTTCGGGCACGAGACGCGCTTCACCGTACCAGATACGTTCACGGTCGATGTGCAGTTCCTCAAAAATTTGGAGGGTTTCTGCTTCGTAGTAATCATCGGTGACAATGTCAACGCTACCGCGGTCACCGAGTGCGTAATCGACCACTGAAAACTCCTTCTGATATGTCTAAGCGAGCGGATACCTAGTCTATTCTCTCATGCTTTCAGAGTGGACAGCTCACAAAAAAAGGGGTGACATTTATCTGTCTTTTAGCACCGGGTGCATATAGTTTTGTGTCCAGTGAAACTGCCCCGGTAATGAGTGCCCACGTCAGTGTGTGAACCGCCGCATGAGGGAAATATTTAGACGGCACACTGCCGCTGTGAATTCCATAGCTGAGTCAGAAAAAGACCACCGCCCGGCACCTCCCGGTGCGTTACCGGGAGCGTGCCGAACGGCAGTCTCTCACAGCGGATTGAGAACCTGGGGGGGGGAGAGAACGGAACCTAGTCTAGGCACCGGTCCACACCCCGCCTCAGCTACTCAAACCATGCAGCTTAGTCCTGCAGGGAAGCGTTGAACTTCTGAGCCACAATCGAACGGTGACCGTGATCCTGAGCCTCCAGAACCAGGCGACGCAGAGCCGAAGGAGCCTCGGGGTTCGCCTCCAGCCAACGCTGAGCCAGCGCCACGGAGGGGTTGCCCTCAACACCCAGACCCTCGGTGGAGCCGGTGTTGTACGGAGCCTTCGGGTACAGGCCACGCACAATGCGGGTCGCCATACCAATCGAACGAGACGCCCAGAGAGGCAGCAGAGCCTCAAAGTAGGAGTCGTAGTAGGACTCACGCAGCTCAACCGGGCCACGAGCAAAACCGTTAATGGTCGAGGCCAGAGCGTCGTTCGACAGCGACTCGTCTTCCATGATGGTCTTGTATGCGGCAGCCTTACGCTCAGCAGAAGGCAGGGCAGCAATCGCGTACGCGTAACCGTTCGAAGAAATCGAGGAGGGGCTGTACTTAGCCGCACGATCCAGATCCTCAACGGTCACCAGGTTACGGCTTGCGAGCGCACCCAGTGCACTCCAACCCAGGTTCTGGTCGTAAGGAATGCCGGTTGCATCAGCGATGTCGCCGGTGGTGTCTTCGAAAGCACCGCGGGCAATATCGCGGCAGAGCTCCTCGCCCTTGGTCGCGTTGGTGGAGACCGAAATCAGGCCGCGCAGCAGAATCAGCTGCTCGTCAGAGCCGGGCTGAGCCTGTGCCAGTGCGGCTGCGAATGCGTCGTAGAGGGCGTCGTAGAAGCGCTCGCGGCCGGTGGGTGCGGAGAAGGTTGCGATAGCGACCTGTGCGTTGTTGACCATGGTGCCCAGCAGGGATGCGCTCGGCTCCTTGGAGACGTTGCGGACGACTGCGTCGACGTAGGTGGTGACGGGCAGGCGTGCATCGCGTACGTTCTCCCAGAGGGAGCCCCAGATGAGGCCGCGGGAGAGCGCGGATTCGAGGGTGGAGACACCTTCGATAGCTGCCTGCAGGCCGTCTTCGTCGGTCAGGGCGACCTTGGCGTAGGTGTGGTCTTCTGCGTTGAGCATGAGCAGGTCAGCTTCGCCAACGAGCTTCTTCTGCTCCTCGGTGAGCTCCACGCGGTGCTCGGAAACGGGCTCTGCCGGGTACTCGAGGGAGAGCAGGCCAGTGGAGACGAGCTTGCCGTCGGTCAGCGCGAAGGTTTCCAGCTTTGCCACGTGGGGGCGGCCCAGACCTGCGGGCTGCTGTGCGGGCAGTTCCTGGGTGAGGATCAGGTCGGTGAGCTGGCCGTCTTCGCCGTAGACGCGCTTGGTGCCCAGTGCGGACACGCCGGAGGTCTGCAGCCATGCGTTAGCCCATGCCTGCATGTCGCGGCCGGACACCTCGTTGAGTACCTGCAGGAAGTCGTTCAGGGAGGTGTTGCCCCACTCGAAGCGCTTGAAGTACACGCGTGCTGCCTCGATGAAGGTGTCGAAGCCGACGTAGGCGACCAGCTGCTTGAGCACGGATGCGCCCTTTGCATAGGTGATGCCGTCGAAGTTCTGCGATGCTGCTTCCAGGTGGGGGATGTCAGCGACGATGGGGTGGGTGGTGGGCAGCTGGTCCTGCATGTATGCCCAAGCCTTGCGGTTGTTCGCGAAGGTGACCCATGCGTCGTTGAAGTTGTTGGCTTCCTTAGCGCCGAGGGTGCCCATGAAGTCTGCGAAGGATTCCTTGAGCCACAGGTCGTCCCACCACTTCATGGTGACGAGGTCGCCGAACCACATGTGTGCCATTTCGTGGCAGATGGTGTTGGTGCGGCCTTCGAGGTCGTCCTCGGTTGCACCGGAGACGAAGATGTAGTCTTCGGTGAAGGTGACCAGGCCGGGGTTCTCCATTGCGCCGATGTTGTATTCGGGCACGAATGCCTGCTCGTACTTGGGGTACGGGTAGGGGTAGTCGAAGAGGTCCTGGAAGAAGTCCAGGCCGTTTTTGGTGACCATGAAGATGTGGTCGTAGTCGAAGTGCGGCTTGAGGGACTGGCGGCAGTATGCGACCAGGGGGATGTCGCCGCTGTTGACCTTGCTCTTGGGCTTGTAGGTGGTGGTTGCGGTGAAGTATTCGCCGGCAACAATTGCGGTGATGTAGGTGGAGATCTTTGCGGTGGGGGAGAAGACTCGCTTGGTGATGGAGTCGTCGGTGGGGTCTACGACCTGGCTTTCGAGTACGCCGTTGGAGCTGACGACCCAGTCCTTGGGCGCGGTGATGCGGAAGTTGAAGACTGCCTTCAGGTCGGGCTGCTCGAAGTTCGGGAAGACTCGGCGGCAGTCGGAGGGCTCGTACTGGGTGTACAGGTAGACGCGACCGTCGGAGGGGTCGAAGTAGCGGTGCATACCTTCGCCGGAGCGGGAGTAGTAGGAGCGACCGTGGATGGTGAGCACGTTTTCTGCCTGCAGGTTGGGCAGGGTGATGCGTGCGCCGTTGACGACATCAGCCAGGGTCAGTTCGGTGCCGTTGAGCTTAACGGAGTCGACGCTGTGGTGGATGTAGTCGATGAAGGTTTCTGCACCGGGGGTGTTGCAGGAGAATCGGACGGTGGTGACGGTGGGGTAGGACTCGAATTCGGGGTCCTTGGCGTTAGTCAGGTCGACATGCACGTCGTAGGTGTCGACACTGATGAGAGCCGAACGTTCTGCGGCTTCTTCGCGGGAGAGGTTCTCATTATTCATGCTCTTTATTCTAGTCGTTATGACCGAAAATATGGCAGTTGAGTGGGCGTGCCGGTCATATTACTCAAGGTGCGAGAAGATCACCCGGGGTGTGGGGAACCAACCAACCTCGAATGTGTGATATAGAACATACTCTTTCGATTTGCGGAGTGCCCAGAAAGCCCGTATAGTATTACGTGTTGCTTCGAACGGCACCGAAAGGAAAACGTTCGAAAGTCACCTGCGCGGGTGGCGGAATAGGCAGACGCGCTAGCTTGAGGTGCTAGTCCTCGTATTAGAGGGTGGGGGTTCAAGTCCCCCCTCGCGCACAGATAATCCCCGGTTCTTCGGAACCGGGGATTTTTGTATGCCCGGTAAAGTATGCCCGGTAAAAAGTACACAAAAAAGTAGTGGGGTGAGGCTCCTTGAAGGGAACCTCACCCCACACTAGCTACGCTAAGGAAGCTAGAAGAACAGCTGCATCAGCTGAAACTGAACGAATCAGTATCGTTCGAAGAGATTACTCAGCCAGACGCTCCGGGTCGGTGGTGACCAGAATCTTCACAGCGGTCTCGTTGTGGTGGATCAGGGTGTCGAAGCCCTTGTCAATCAGGTCTTCCACAGCGATCTTGCCGGTGATGAAGGGCTTGAGGTCAATCTTGCCGGACTCAACCAGCTTGATGGTCTCGGGGTGGGAGTTCACGTATGCGATGGTGCCGCGGATATCGAGCTCCTTGAGCACAATCTTCTGAACATCCAGGGAAGCGGGCTTACCCCAAATGGAGACGATGACGACCTTACCGGTGGGCTTGAGGGCATCCAGGATCAGGTCCAGTGCGGGCTGAACGGAGGTGCACTCGAACGCGATGTCGGCGCCACGGCCGTCGGTCAGCTTGTGAATCTCAGCCAGAACGTCGGTCTCTGCGGGGGAGAAAGCGTAATCAGCAACACCGGAGTCCAGAGCCTTCTGGCGACGCAGCGGGGACAGCTCGGAGATAATAACCTTAGCGCCCTTAGCCTTCAGAACTGCGGAGGTCAGCAGACCGATGGGGCCAGCACCGGTAACCAGTGCGAATGCGCCCTCTTCGAACTCGCCTGCACGCTCAACAGCGTGGTAGCCAACGCTCAGGGGCTCAATCAGTGCAGCCTCGTCCAGGGGAATGTTGTTAGGAATCTTGTGAACCCAGCGGCGCTTGACGGCAACCTTCTCGGACAGACCGCCACCGCGACCTGCCAGACCGATGAAGTTCATGTCCTTGGACAGGTGGTAGTCCTTGGAGTCGGGGCCGGTGTAGACGTCATCGCGAATGATGTAGGGCTCGACGACAACGTGGTCGCCAACCTCAAGGTCGTCTACGCCTTCGCCCAGTGCCTCAACAACACCGGAGAATTCGTGACCGAGGGTGACGGGGGAGTCCTCACCAGAAATGGGGTGGGGATGACCGTGCTGGGGGCAGAAGATGGGGCCGTCAAGGTATTCGTGCAGGTCGGTACCGCAAATACCGCACCAGGCGACCTTGACCAGAACCTCACCCGCAGCGGCTTCGGGTGCGGGGATGTCTTCAATGCGGATGTCGTTACGGTCGTAGAAGCGTGCTGCCTTCATGGGATGGAGCTCCTTAGCGTGGTTGTGGCGCTCACAGCGGTGTGTGCTTGCCGGTACGGTTCGCATCCATGGGTCTGTCACAGCGTTGACAGAGGCCCAAACGACATGGTTTGGACCGGTTGTGAACTGTCCTGCCGGCATTCGCATCGCTAGCGCCGGATGGTGATGGGTGCGGCTGGATTGTCGCTCCCATGTGCTTAACGCTACTCCACTGAATCAAAGATTCCTAGGATATATACAAATTTTCTTTTATGTGACACAAATTTCTTTTTGGGCGTTTTCGACTCCATCACGCCCGAGCATCTAGCGCCCGGCGAGCGCAGACGGTAGCGTAGAAGCATGACTGACGCGAACGCACAGGGCACCGCCGCCCACACCCAGCCCACTTCTGACAGCTCCGGTCGAACGGCACCGAACCGACCCGCCGCAATAACCCGCCACTACGACGCGCCCGACGCTGATTGCGTGCGCGGTAGCGAGTACTCCGAAATCCTTGCCCTTGAAACCGAGCAGCGTAAGCGTGCGGCTGACCACCGCCGCAAGCGCTTCCACGCGCATCCTGAGCGGGAACATGCTGACCACGGCGAGCGCCACGGTCATGGAAAGGGCCACGGTCACCGCCTCGACGAAGACAGCGGGCTGGCGCATATTCGCCGCGACCTCGCCGAATCCGTCGCCACGCGCGCGGACTCCCTGACCGCAATTCTCAAGGCGATTCACGCGCACCCTGAGACTGCCTACGAGGAGTATTTTGCCTCCCGCACGCTCGTTGATGCGGTCCGCGAAGCCTACCCGAACCTCAGGATCGAGTACCCCGCCTTCGGTCTGGATACCGCGTTCAAAGTGGAGCTCACCAGTGCCGACTACGACCCCGCCACACACCGCACCATCGCGATTCTCTCCGAATATGACGCGCTGCCGGGCATCGGTCACGGCTGCGGCCACAACGTCATCGCGGTATCCGGGCTGGGCGCTTTCCTTGCCCTGGCGGATGCGCTCGCTACCGGCCCCGAGGCGTTCAGCGGCAGGATCCTCTACTACGGCACGCCCGCCGAGGAATCCGACGCCGGTAAGGAGCTGATGGCACGCGCCGGCGCGTTCGAGCAGGTGGATGCCGCCATCATGGTGCACCCCTACTTTATGGATGTGGCTGATCAGGCGTGGTTGGGTCGCCGTGAATGTCGCGTGACCTATACGGGCGTGAGCGCGCATGCTTCCTCGCACCCGTTTATGGGTCGTAACGCCCTGGATGCGGCAAACCTGGCGTATCAGGGTTTGGGTTTGTTGCGTCAGCAGATTCCCGGTTCTGACCGTATTCACGCGATTATTGACCATGGCGGGGATGCCCCGAATCTGATTCCTGCCTCCGCGAGCCTGCACATTAATATCCGTTCTAAGCACGCGCCGACTCTGCGTGCGCTGTCGCGACGGGTTGAGGAGGTGCTGCGCGGTGCGGCGCTCATGGCTGGCGTGAGTGCGGAGGTGACGTGGGATTCTTCGCCGATGACCATGCCGGTGCGTACGAACCGTCCGTTGCTCAAGCGTTGGGTTTCGGCTCAGCGTTCGGTGGGTCGCCACCCGTACCCGCCCGGAACGGTCAGTGACACCCTGGCGGCTTCTACTGATTTCGGTAATGTGAGCCTGCGCGTGCCCGGTATTCACCCGCTGATTCAGATTGCGCCCGAGGGTACCGGCATGCACACGGTGGAGTTCGCGCACTGTGCTGACACCCCGGCGGCGGTGGATGCTGCCCTGGATGCGGCGTTCGGTTTGGCGTCTGTGGCTTTGGACTTCCTAGTCGACGACGAGCTGGCGGATGCGGTTCGTGCTGATTTTGAGGCTTCCGGCGGCGCCGTGGATGTGGAGGGCTACTTTAGCGGCATGTGAGCTTGCTCAAAAGGTCAGAACGTCATTATTTGGTTTTGTGAGTGAAAAACACCCCTCATGGCCCATAAAGTCACCAGCACCCATCGAAAAAAGCAAAATAACCCAACACAAAACGCAAAATCTGCGGCATAATAGAACATAACGAAGCAAGCTCACCGGGGAAGGACGCCCACCCAAGGAAATTCAACCCCGAGGCACACACCCGCTTCCCGATAAACCACGCGAGAATCCTCTCGCACCACACGGATAACTCTCACGAAAAGAGGGCATACAGCAATGAACGGTGTCAACAACCCCACCAAGCTCGGCGTCATCGGTGCAGGCGGCGTCGGTAGCGCAACCGCATACGCAGCTATGGTCCGCGGCTCCGCAGACGAAATCGTCCTGTACGACATCGACGGCAAGCGCGCACACGCTGAAGCACTGGACATCGCACACGGCGCAATGTTCGCACACGAAGCAACCGTAACCGGTGGCGACGACATCGAGCTGCTGCGCGACTGCGACATGGTCATCATCACCGCAGGTGCTCGCCAGAAGCCCGGCCAGCCCCGCCTCGAACTGGCAGGCGCAAACGTCGCAATCCTCGAGAAGCTGCTGCCGAACATTCTGTCCGTAGCACCCAACGCAATCATCATGCTCGTCACCAACCCCTGTGACGTTCTCACCGTTGTGGCTCAGAAGATTACCGGCCTGCCCGCAAACCGCGTGCTGTCCTCCGGTACCGTTCTGGACTCCTCCCGCCTGCGTTGGTTGATTGCTAACAAGGCTGGCGTCTCCATCAAGAGCGTTCACGCAAACGTTGTTGGCGAGCACGGCGACTCCGAGTTCCCCGTCTGGTCTGCAGCAAACATCGGTATGGTTCCCCTGACCGAGTGGGAGCAGGACGGCAAGCTCGTCTTCACCGACGAGGTCCGTGCAGAGCTGGCAAACGAAGCTATGCGCGCAGCATACAAGGTTATCGAGGGCAAGGGTTCCACCAACTACGCAATCGGTATCTCCGGTGCACGTATCGCTGAGGCATTCCTCGGCGGCCAGAACGCAGTGCTGCCCGTCTCCACCACCATTGCAGGCGAGCTGTACGGCTTCAAGGACGTTGCACTGTCCCTGCCCACCATCGTGAACCGTGAGGGCATCCAGCGCGTGCTCGAGGTCCCCATGAACGAGGCTGAGCTGGCACAGCTGAAGGCATCTGCTGAGGCAATCCGCGCATCCGCAGCTTCCCTCGGTTTCTAATTCTCTCGGGTTCATAACCCGTAAGAAGCAAACATTCAGTAGGCGCAGCGTCAAGCTGAGCTAACCGACAGAAGAACCCGCCGCACCCGGCACCCGCTCCTGTGAGGAGTAGGGAAGCTGGGGACGGCGGGTTCGCTGTGTCTGCGAGGTTTCTATGCGGTGCTTTACCTGCCGAGCCCGTTCATAGTTCTGCGTTTAAACCGCCGTATGACCGCCCGGCGCACACCATAGGCGCGTAGGTAGTAGAATAAATGGCATGAGCATTGATCCTCGCACCGAACTCACCCGCCTCCTTGACGCGCTGGAGGCGCACCTGACCGCCGTCGTAAACCGAACCGGCGAGCACGACTCTGCCGTCGATGAGGCATACGTAGAAATCGCCAACGCCTTCGAAGCCTACGAAGATGCCCTCTTCGAGGCGTACAACGAGGTCACTCCCTTGAGCGTCTACGGTGATGAAGACGAGGATGACCTTGAAGAAATCCTCGACGATGAAGACGACATCGACGACGATATTGAGTACGAGGACTAAATAGCGCCTCGCCCATACGTTACGGACCGACCCCTGACCGGTACCCCTACGCGGGGTAATACGGCAGGGGTCGAACCGTACCCACAACACCCGCGTAGATCTTGCCCTCAGCATCTACCGGGCGTCCGCAGAGGACCCACCGAGCATGTACCGAGAACGGAGACACCCGTGAGCGAACCCCGCACCTGGCGCGATGCCGCCCTCATCCTCCGCACCCAAAAACTCGGCGAAACCGACCGCATCATCATCATGCTCACCCGCGACGGCGGAATCACCCACGCCGTCGCCAAAGCCGTACGCAAACCCACCTCCAAATTCGGTGGACGACTCGAACCGTTCATGCACACCGACCTGTCCTTCAGCCGCGGCAGAACCAACCTGCACACCATCACCCAGGCGGCAACCCTGCACGCCTACACCGCACCCATCATGGCGAACTACGATGCGTACACGTGCGCCTCCACCATCGCAGAACTGGCAGAAGCACTCACCAAAGACACCGACAGCACCGCCGACATTTACACCCTCACCCACGGGGCGCTTGCCGCGCTCGCGCACGGGCAACATGTGCCGCAGAGGATCCTGACCCGCTACCTAGCGCGCAGCATGAACGCAGCCGGCTGGCCGCTCATCGGGGAGAATTGCACCCGATGCGGCAACCTGCTCGTGAGCACCGATAGCCAGGGCGATAACGGGGCAGACAGTAGCACCCCCGGCGCTACAAGCGGAAGCGGCAGGTACATTGCCTTCCACACCGCCCACACCTACGGGCACCACACCGTGCTCTGCCCCCAATGCGCACCCGCCACCGACACACCCCTAACCGGCCTGCGTGCCGAAGAGCTCGGCTATGCGCTCGCTACCGCATCGGCGGATCCGCGCGCCTGGGCGACTATTGACGCAGCACCGGTGCCGGTCGCCTCCAAAATTCTGGGACTCTACCTGAAAACCACCCAGAACCTGCTCGAACATCCCCTGAAAACGGCGAGCGCCCTCGAGGCAGAGGTTCCTGTGCCCTAAGACCCTGCGCTGTAAAGACCGGCATAGTGCAGATGCACGCCGGTGCTTCAAACATGCGCCAACCAGGACGCAAAATAACCCCCGAAGCACCCGCCCATGCGCGCTATGTCACGGTAAAATAGCTAACAGCACGCCAGCGTTTATTTCTGGCGCATATCTAGGCAAACGACCCCGGGGGAGAACCCCGCCAGGGAAGAAAGGCACACATGGCACGCACCCAGCCCGTACCCCCGCCCGCGCACCCCACCGGGGCAACCCCTCCGCCGATTCCGAAGAAGTTCATTCCGCAGCACGTCGCCGTCGTGATGGACGGTAACGGACGCTGGGCGAACGAACGCGGCCTGCCCCGCACCGAGGGTCACCGTGCTGGCGAGGCGGCACTGCTGGACGTTGTTGCGGGCGCTATCGAAATGGGCATCCCGTACGTGACCGCCTACGCGTTCTCCACCGAAAACTGGAAGCGCTCACCCAGCGAAGTCGCGTTCATCATGCGTTTCTCCACCGAGGTGCTGCAGCGTCAGCTGGAAACCCTCAAGACCTGGGGCGTGCGCATCCGCTGGGCTGGCCGCCGGCCCAAGCTGTGGAAGAACGTTATCGAAGAGCTCGAACACTGCGAGCGCGAAACCATCGACAACACCGTCTGCACCCTCACCATGTGCGTGAACTACGGCGGCCGCGCAGAAATCGCTGACGCGGCGGCAGCTATCGCAGCGGACGCTGTGGCGGGCAAGATTAAGCCCGGCAACATTACCGAAAAGACCATCCAGAAGTACCTGGACGAGCCCGACCTGCCCGACGTTGACCTGTTCCTGCGTTCCTCCGGTGAGCAGCGCATCTCGAACTTCCTGCTTTGGCAGAGCGCTTACGCCGAGATGATTTTCATGAACGTGCTCTGGCCCGATGTTGACCGCCGAACCCTCTGGGAGGCTGTCGAAGAGTACGCGCGCCGCGACCGCCGCTACGGTGGCGCTGTCGACGCTGTGGCGAACGACAAGTAACGCCCCATAAACCACCCACACCCTCCAACCTTAGGGAGAACAAATGCGCATCTACCCGACCTTCTTCAACATCTTCTTCAAGGGCATGGACCCCGAGAAGGCACACCACGTCGGCTTCTGGGGCGTTCAGACCCTGCGCAACGTCGGCATCACCCGCGCGCTGCGCAAGTACTTCCAGCCCGCACCGGAACTGGCAACCACCGTCATGGGTATTACTTTCCCCTCGCCGTTCGGTCTGGCTGCAGGCTTCGACAAGGGCGGTAAGGGCATTGCCGCGCTGGCTGGTATCGGCTTCGGCCACGTCGAGATCGGTACTATTACCGGTCAGGCGCAGCCCGGCAACCCGCAGCCGCGCCTCTTCCGCCTCGTGGAAGATAAGGCGGTCATCAATCGCATGGGCTTCAACAACGACGGTGCCGCAGCGGCAGGCCCGCGCGTTGCCGCCGCTCGCGCAGACCTCGAAACCGAATACCGCGGCGCTGTACGCCCGGTCATCGGCGTGAACATCGGCAAGACCAAGGTCGTTGAGCTCGAGAACGCTATCGAGGACTACCTGATCTCTACCCGCACCCTGGCACCGCAGGCAGACTACCTGGTCGTCAACGTTTCTTCCCCGAACACTCCGGGTCTGCGCACCCTGCAGGCTATCGAGTCGCTGCGCCCGCTGCTGGCTGCCGTGCGTGAAGAGGCAGACCGCGTATGCCCCAACCGCCACGTACCGCTGACCGTGAAGATCGCGCCGGACCTGGTCGATGAGGACGTTATCGAGGTGGCAGCCCTGGCTAAGGAACTGAAGCTGGACGGCATCATCGCCACCAACACCACCATTGCCCGCGACGGCCTGGGCCTGACCAGCGACATGACCAAGGTCAAGGAAATCGGTGCTGGCGGCCTCTCCGGCGCGCCGCTGAAGCCCCGCTCCCTGGAGGTGTTGCGCCTGCTCAAGCGCGAAATCGGCGACGACCTCGCCATCATCTCGGTTGGCGGCGTGACCACCGCTGAGGATGTGCAGGAGCGCCTGGACGCTGGCGCTGACCTGGTGCAGGGCTACACCGCGTTCCTGTATGAGGGTCCGCTCTGGGCGGCACACATTAACCGTGGCCTGGTGAAGCTGCGCCGCGCTCGCCGCTAGAAGGTTTGCAGGCGGGAGCTTTATGCTTCCCGGCGTGCTGATTCTGTGTGCTGAAAGGGGGCACCGTTCTCTACCCATTGGGGTGGAGGCGGTGCCCCTTTTGCGTGCCCGCGCAAGGTGTAAGGGGCAGCGGTTGGCTTCTGGGGGATGAAGCTTTACTTGAGATTCTGTTAGCGTTTGGTGTGTTGTGGATTGCACCCTGACATGGAGCGATAGTACTATCAGAGTGGTGCAGCACCGATGATTGCACCATCACACTACGCCTTCAAAGGGGAACAAAATGAGTTCTAGTAACGGTTACCAAAAGAATTCATTATTGAAATCCAGCATTAATAGTTTTGCAAGAAAGTTTGATATATCTGCTGGTAATGAAGATGAACTGTTTGAATACTTTACTGGTTACGTCATCTCATCAACGTATAGTGACTATGAGATATCTAATCCTAAGGTTATTCATAATGGTGGGGCAAACGATCAAGGGATAGATTCAATTGCTATCATTATTAACGGAAAGCTGGTAACAAAAATATCGGATATTTATAATTTCCAAAATTCAGGAAAAGAGTTAGACGTAAAATATATATTTATCCAAGCAAAGAATCAGAAAAATTATACAGGTTTGACCGCTCATGTTAGCAACTTCGCTGCAGGAGTCCAGTTCGCACTCGACCAGGATGGAATACCTCAGAATATTATAGACACTGCTTCTCAAAAATTTAAAAATTTTATAGACCTAAAAGCAGAGATTGAAGATTTAGATAATTTAAAGGTTCCAGAAGTATATCTGTACTTTGTTACGGCTGTTGACTCATATTATGAGCCGCATGTCCCTACAGGAATGTTGGCAAAGCGTGATTCGGCCTTAAAGTCACTAAACAATAATTCAGGTTACTATAAAGTAAATAAGTATGAAATAATAGGTCCTGAAAAACTTCTTGATATGTATAGAAAGCTACATAAAAGGTCAGAAGCCGTATTTGATGGATCAACTCTGCAGTCCTTTACGCCTGTAAAGAATGATCAATCTGTTGAGAGTATCGAGTTTGGATACTTGCCACTGGGAGAGTATCTGAAGGTAATTCACGATGAAGAAGGCAGAATTAAACCTAGTGTTTTTTATGATAACGTCCGTAGTTATATAGGTGGAACGAAAATCAATAAATCTATTAAAGATTCGCTGAACAGTGATTCGGGAGCTCATCTGTTCTTTGCTCGTAATAATGGAGTTACTATTATCACCGATGCGGCCACCCGCCTCCCCAATGACAAGATGAAAATTAATAACTATAGCATTGTTAACGGGTGCCAAACGAGTCATATCTTGAGTGAATATTACAATGAGCAAATGAATGAACTAAAAAAAGTTGAATCAAAGATTCCCTCATGCTACAGGGGAGAAGACCTCGAAGATATGGATATTGCGCTGAAAAAGGCATTGAAAGAAGGTCAGATTACTAACGAAGAATACTTTACTATTGATGAAAATATTGAAAACTATAAGAAGATTAAGAAACAAATTAGTAAAATGGTATCTTCCATATGTGTCCCAGTCAGAATTGTTAGTAGTTCAGATGAAGATGTGGTTTCAAGTATTACTGAGTCAACGAATAAGCAGAACGCTATAAAGAACCTAAATCTGGAGTCTAGGACTGAATTTCATAGGCATTTGGAAGACTATTTCAATGGGAGGTCTAGCCATAATCTATTGTATGAGAGGCTTGAAGGGTCATCTAAGACTGACTACGAATATGTGAATCTTGATTCCCTTATGAGAGCTTTTTGTAGTGTTTATCTTCGAGAACCTAACTTGGCTGCTCGTAGCCCGCAGACCATTAAGGGGTATCTTGAGTGTCCGGATACGGCGGGGGATAAGCGTAAAGTATTTTCTGTTTACCACAATAGAGCCTCCTACTATTTGGTTGCAAAAATGTATGCTGATCTATTGAATCGAACAAATGCAAAAAATATGAAGGATAAGGATGAGCGTAATAAAAATAAGCGGTATAAGTGGCACATTTTGTATGCGTTGTTCATTGAATTTATATCCACTTTTAATGGTTCAAGTTGTGATGCAAATTCGGTAGAAAGTATGCGTGCGTACACAAGTGGCAAGAATGAAAATACTGTAAACAGGCATGTGGAGAAGTACCTTTCTTCTGAATTCGAAGGTTTGTATGTCAAAGCATATAACAGGCTAAATAAGGCTTTGAAGAAATTTGAAAGGGAGTATCCGGATGTCGAAAAGGGTGAGATTAGCAAGAATCGTAAATTGGTTGATTTAATTTCTGCAGTATAATTAAAATTTAAGTGGTGGGGTCCGAAATTTTAAATAGTTTTGGATCCCACTATTTATTTAATTTAAAAAATTTTGTATATTTTGAAGTGTGTTAATTAACTTTAGCTGCCGCTGATTTTTGTATATGAAGATTGTTGTCATGAGAATAGCAAAGATATCAACAACATGTGGGATATCAAGTTGCGTCATAATGGCGAGCGCTGGCTAACCGAATCAACCACCAAAGTGAAGCCCTCGTAATCTTTCACAAGATAGACAGCCACACACCCATAGGGTAGGCACAATGGCAGGTTCCCAGTGCGCGCTCGCGCATAATGGAGATAAGCGGGAGACCATGCACTACAACGATGCGCACTACAACGATGTGGAGGACCAACCATGAACCCCAACATGCTGAACCGCCGCTCAATACTGACCGGAGGCACCCTCATCAGCCTCAGCACCCTACTCGCCGCCTGCGTGCCGCACGACATCACAACTGCAGGAGACGGATCCACCGCCTCCGGCGCAGCAGCCACTAACAGCAGCTCAAGCCGTAGCACCGGCAACAACGCCGGTAACAGCGAATACCGCAAAGCAGACGCCAAAGGCCCCGCCCAAAACGTCCCCAAACCCAACGCGCCCGAAGACGGCTACCGCGCAAAGACCGCCGACGGCCTCCTCAAAACCATGGACGCCTGGAACCAGTGGATTAACTACGGCGTCCAAACCGGCGACTACAGCAAAGCACGCGAATTCCTCTCCTCATCAAACGACGGAGAACTCAAAATCTACAAGGAAATAGAAGCACTCTACCAGCGCGGCGGATGGGTCATCGACGGCCTCGAATACTTCAAACCCGCCGGCATACCCAGGACCGACGACCATCAAACCTACTACCTGGAAACCCTCCACGAATGGGACAAACACACCGAGGTAGAACCCGACGGCCGCCAAGAAACCTGGAGCAGCGACAAGGAAGAAGAAATCTACACGTTCGCCCTCGAACACCGCGACGGCAAATGGCAGATCCTCTACTCCCGAATCGAAGCCTAATCGTACCGGCGTCTAGCCGCAACATATACGTTCAGAAGCCACATGTGTTTCGAAAAGCCACCAAAGAAGTAGCTTCTCGAAACACATGTGGCTTCTCGCGTAAGAGGGTAAGAATTAGCGGGCATAAAAATAGGGGAGAGGCCTGAACCTTCAAGACCTCTCCCCACACCCAACAAGCGCAACCCCCACAGAGCCACAGAGCAACTAGGGAGCCACACCGCAGGGCACAAACGACTTAGTGCGGGTACTCGCCGTACTTCACCATCGGAACCGGGCGGCGCATACGACGAATCATCATCACACGGTTAAACGCATACATGCCAGAACCACGCTGAACCTCGTCGAACTTCGCAATCAGCTTCTTCTTCAGGCCACGCCACAGAATGAAGTAGTCAACAACCCACAGAATCATCAGCGCATACATTGCGTACACGGAACCGTAATAAATCGTTGCACCAACGCTAGACGTACCAGCCACGCCCTGAGCAATCCAGCCACCAATGAGCAGAACCAGCAGAATAGCCAGCATGAAATCGCCAAGGTTACGACGCGCATCCACATAATCACGGATATAACGGCGCTGCGAACCACGGTCCACGGCGGGCAGGTAACGCTGATCGCCACCCATCAACGCATCATTCTGACGCTCACGAGCCTTCGCCATCGCCTCACGTTCACGAGCCTTCGCCTCCTTACGGTCATTAACAACCAGAGGCTGACGACGAGCCGCCTGCTGCTCCTTACGCGAAGGAGTAGGACGGCCCTTCTTCGGGGTGAACTTCGGATTAACCGGAGCCTGAGGCTCCTCTACAACCTGCGGCTGAACAGCTTCCGCTTCAGCCTTCTCTTTCTTACGACCAAACACCCTCCCATCATACCCGAACGGCACACACCAAACCCGCCCCCACAAGCCCACACCAGCAACTGAAACAACCCCAACCACCCGGCGGCGGCGGGTAAGGTAGGGGTAAGGTAGAAACATGACTACTGAATTCACCCACCACAGCGCCCTCAGCGACGCCGTCACCAAAAACTTCGAAGCAACCCTGCAGACCCTCACCGAGCTCGTCGCCATCCCCTCCATCGCCTGGGAATCGCACGACCTCACCCAGGTAGACCGCAGCGCCGAGGCAGTCGCCGCGCTCGCAACCAAGGCAGGCTTCGACAACGTACGCATCGAACGCGCCACCTACACTACCGCAGACGGCACCGAAAAGCAGGGCATGCCCGCCGTCATCGCCTCCCGCCCCGCCGCAGAAGGCTACCCGACCATCCTGCTCTACGCCCACCACGACGTGCAGCCCGCCGGCAACCTCGACCTGTGGGACACCGACCCCTTCGTCGCAACCCGCAAGGGCGACCGCCTCTACGGCCGCGGCGCAGCAGACGACAAGGCAGGCATCCTCGTGCACCTCGCCGCACTTGCAGCCCTCAACGAGACTCTCGGCGAGGACTTCAAACTCGGCGTGAAGCTCTTCATCGAGGGTGAAGAGGAGGCAGGCTCGCCCTCCTTCGTGTCCTTCCTCAACACCTACCGTGAGGAACTGTCCGCCGACTACATCGTCGTGGCAGACTCCGCCAACTGGCGCGCCGGCGTACCCGCCCTGACCACCAGCCTGCGCGGCGTCGCATCCGGCGACATCGAAGTACGCGTCGGCAGCCACGCCATCCACTCCGGCATGTTCGGTGGTCCCATGCTCGACGCCCACACCCTCATGGCGCAGCTACTCGCCACCCTGCACGACGCCACCGGCGCCGTAGCCGTCGAAGGCCTGCACCGCGCCCCCGAACCCGAACTCGAATACGCCGAAGCAGACTTCCGCAACGACTCCGGCATCCTCGACACCGTACCCCTGGCAGGCACCGGATCCGTTGCATCCCGCCTGTGGACCCAGCCGGCAATCTCCGTCATCGGCATGGACATCCCCTCCATCGCAACCTCCTCCAACACCCTCGCCGTCGTATCCCGCGCACGCATCAGCACCCGCCTCGCACCCGGCGACAACCCCGAAAACGCACACCGCGCACTCGCCGAACACATCAAGGCACACGCACCCCACGGCGCACAAGCAACCTACACCGCCGTAGACTCCGGCATGCCCTTCGCCACCGAAGTCGACGCAGACGGCGCACAAACCGCCCTCGACGCAATGCGCGCCGCCTGGGACGTCGAACCCGTACAGACCGGCATGGGCGGCTCCATCCCGTTCATCTCCGACCTGAAGGACCTCTTCCCCCAGGCACAGATCCTCGTCACCGGCGTAGAAGACCCCGACACCCGCGCACACAGCGCCAACGAGTCCCTCTACATCCCGGACTTCAAGAACGCAATCCTTGCGGAGGCGCTACTGCTCAGCGCACTCGGCGCTCGCTAAACGCATTCTCTGTAGCTAGCTGTACTAGCCAGAGATAGCGGCGCAGAACGCGCTCGCCAGAAATACCAGAAAAGTGGGGGAGAAGGGTCACAAACCCCAACCCCCACTTTTTCGGTATCCTAGAAGCAGAATTACATGTCAAGCCTCCACGCCAACACTCACGCCCCCGGCGAACTATGCACACCCTAGGTTGTACATCAAACACTCGGGCGCGTATCGTGAAGGCTAAAACGCCCACACGCACCCACACGCGGCGCACACGGGCAACCAACCAAACAAAAGGACAACACCAATGAGTGAAACCACCACCGAACTGCCGACCCACGGCGTCAACCTCACCGAAGTAGCACAGACCAAGGTCCGCACCCTCCTCGAACAGGAAGGCCGCACCGACCTGCGCCTGCGCATCGCCGTCCAGCCCGGCGGCTGCTCCGGCCTCATCTACCAGCTCTACTTCGACGAGCGCGTCCTCGACGGCGACGCAGTCCGCAACTTCGACGGCGTAGAAGTCATCGTCGACAAGATGAGCGCACCCTACCTCGACGGCTCCACCATCGACTTCGAAGACACCATCGAAAAGCAGGGCTTCTCCATCGACAACCCCAACGCAGCAGGCTCCTGCGCATGCGGTGACTCCTTCCACTAAACCGAAGGCACCCCAGCGCTAAGCACCCCACGGTGCAACACGCCTAACAAACCCCCGTCTCGCATACTGCACCCAACCATGCAGATACGCGGCGGGGGTTTTACACTTAACACATGACTACGCACGAAATCACCTGGAAATACATCCTCAACCAGCTCGTCAAACACCAAAACCTCACCGACACCGAAGTCGCCTGGGCAATGGACCACATCATGACCGGCCAAACCGAACAGCCGATCCTCGCATCCTTCCTCACCGCGCTGCACTCCAAAGGCGAAACCCCCGAAGAACTCGGCGCCCTCGCAGCCGGCATGATCGCCAAAGCCGAAACCGTCGACATCAACCCCCATGCCGTAGACATCGTCGGCACCGGCGGCGACCAGCAAAACACCGTCAATATCTCCACCATGGCAGCCCTCGTCATCGCAGGAACCGGCGCCACCGTCGTCAAACACGGCAACCGCGCCTCCACCTCCAAATCCGGCTCCGCAGACGTCCTCGAAGCCCTCGGAATCCGCCTCGACATGCCCATTCCCGCAGTCGCCGAATGCGCTCGCGAGACCGGCATCACGTTCCTGTTTGCGATGACTTTCCACCCGGCAATGCGCCACGTGGGCCCGACCCGCCGCCTGCTGGGCATTCCGACCGCGTTCAACTACCTGGGTCCCATGACGAACCCGGCTCGCGTGAAGTCCTCGGCTATCGGCGTTGCTAACCCGGTCATGGCTGAGAAGATGGCTCACGTCTTCGCGGAGCGCGGCGATCACGCCCTGATTTTCCGCGGTGATGACGGCCTGGATGAGCTGACCATCGCCACCACCAGCCGCCTGTGGGAGGCTGTCGACGGCGAACTGGCCGAGTACCGTTTTGACCCGACCGAGTACGGTCTGCAGAACGCACCGCTGGAGCAGCTGCGAGGCGGCGACGCCGAGTACAACGCGGGCATTTTCCGCGCAATTTTGGCGGGGGAGGGCGAGGCCCCGAAGAGCCCGCTGCGCGCAATTCACGACGCTGTGCTCATCAACGCAGCCGCAGGCCTGGTCGCGTACCGCCCGGTCAACGGGGAGAGCTTTGAGACTCGCTTCACTCAGGCTTTGGCTGATGCACGCGAATCCATTGCATCCGGTGCAGCGGAGCGTGTGCTCAACGCATGGGTAGAGTTCAGCGAAAAGCACGCAGAAGCGTAAAGCTCTAGAAATTGATGACAGGCACCCGAGACGAACAGAGCGCACCGAATGGTGTGAGCTCGTCTCGGGTGCCTGTCGTTTAATGGGAGGCGCTGAGGGACATATTGAGGAGCCCGAAGGTTCGGAACATTTGAGCGCGTAGCTTGCGGGTCGCGGAAGCTGAGATGCATGAAGCTGAAAGCAACGGATGAGAACAGCATGGTCGCACTGCGAGGAGCGCACAGGTTTGATCAGTGCCAGCCTGAGTGTAGAAAGCACCGGTGAGTAGCCGGTGGGGTAGTGAAAAATAGGTCTACTTTACATAATGTATATTATCGGCTTTTTAGGGAGGTCTAGAATGAACCAAAGATTCCCCGTATCTAAATAAAGTCTTAACAGTTCATGTATTAACCTCACTCGGTCACCAGAACTGTCGCCAGCACTCAATCCGCCTGAAATAATGGATATACCCCGCATCACGAAGGTGCTGTCGCCTCGTGTGCAGATTCAACGTCAACCACGCCGGTTGATGTAGACCAAAGGAGAAAACTCGTGGATTGGCTCTTTGAGACACCCTGGACACTCTGGGTTGCACTCGCCCTCGTTTTCGCCGTCATAGAAATGCTCAGCCTCGACCTGTTCTTTCTCATGCTGGCGATTAGCGCAGGCATCACCGCAGCAATATCGCCCTTTGTGGATAACATGCTGATTCGAACCGTTATTTTCGTGGTGATCTGCCTGATTCTGGTTCTTGGTCTGCGCCCGCCGCTGCTGAAAAAGCTCAATAAATCAGCCACCGGAGCTGTCACTAATGCTGAAGCACTCGTTGGTGCTGAGGTGCGCGTCACTCAAGATGTGACTAGTGAAACCGGTTTGGTGGTACTAGCTGGCGACACCTGGACGGCGCGCACCACCTCCGGAAAGCTCGTTGCAGGATCACACGCGAGGGTACGAGCCATTGAGGGCGCTACCGCAATCGTAGAGCCTCTCCCCCACAACTAAGACCAGCAACTAAGACCCATCTGAATACCGGCTCCAAAAGCCAATTCAGATACTCCAAAAACACACCATATAACTCACCGATAAGGAGAAACAATGCCTATCAGCCTTATTCTGACGGTCCTACTCATCCTCTTCGTGCTGACGATGCTCGCAAAGACCGTGCGCGTCATCCCGCAGGGACGAGCTGGCATCGTTGAACGACTGGGCAAGTTCCACGCCGTTCTCAACCCCGGCCTGCACATCGTCATCCCCGTAGTTGACCGTGTGCTGCCCCTCATCGACCTGCGTGAACAGGTCGTTTCCTTCCCCTCGCAGTCCGTGATCACCGAAGATAACCTCGTGGTCGGCATCGACACCGTCGTGTACTTCCAGGTCACCGACCCCCAGGCCGCAACCTACGAAATCACCAACTACATTCGCGCCGTAGACGAACTGACCAGCGCAACCCTGCGTAACGTCGTCGGTGGCCTGAACCTGGAGCAGACCCTCACCTCCCGCGACCAGATTAACGCGGAGCTGCGAGGCGTACTCGACTCCACCACCGGCCGCTGGGGCCTGCGCGTCTCCCGCGTGGACATCAAGGAAATCCAGCCCCCGGTGTCCATCCAGGACTCCATGGAGAAGCAGATGCGTGCAGAGCGTGACCGCCGCGCCGCAATCCTCACCGCAGAAGGCCAGAAGCAGTCCGACATTCTGACCGCAGAAGGTGAATCCCGCGCAGCCATCCTGCGTGCAGAGGGTGAAAAGCAGGCACAGATCCTTCGTGCAGAAGGTGACGCACAGTCCGCAATCCTGCGCGCAAACGGTGAAGCAGAAGCCGTGCAGAAGGTCTTCGCAGCAATCCACGAATCCAACCCCAGCCAGCAGCTGCTCACCTACCAGTACCTGCAGACCCTGCCCAAGCTCGCCGAAGGCGACGCCAACAAGCTCTGGTTCATCCCGACCGAACTCGGCGATGCACTGCGCGGCCTGGGCAACGCATTCGGCACCCTGCCCGCATCTGACCTGGCAGACGCACCGAAGAAGCCCGCAGCGCAGGCGCCCAAGAGTGCACCGCAGGCACCCGGAAGCTACGGCATCAACGGCTAAACGCGAAATCTAACGCATAAAAAGGCGTGAATCACCAAAAATCACGCCGAATAAACACCACCACGCTGGGCGGGTGGAGACTATTACCGATATAATGGATGTTTTGTAAACGTTCGAGGGAATAGTTCTCCCCCGCCCAACGTTATGCCTAAAGCGCCAAAGAGCGCACCCGACGACACTGGAGGAAAAATGAGCGATCGTAGCCTGCGCGGTATGCGCCTGGGTTCCCAGTCGATGGAAACCGAATCGAACGTACAGCCCGCGCCCCGCCAGCGCGTCGAATACCGTACCGCAGACGGTGACCGCGTTTTCGTGACCTTCGCGGCAGAAGCAGAAATCCCCTCGGTATGGACCGCAAAGTCCGGTAAGGAAGCATACCTCGTCAACGGCGACTCCACCGCAGACGCCGAAGAAGAGAAGCCCGCACGTACCCACTGGGATATGCTCATGGAACGCCGCAGCATCGAAGAGCTGGAAAAGACTCTGGAAGACCGCCTGGAATACTACCGCAAGCACTACGCACTCTAAAAGCACCGTAGAGGCGCCGTAGAAACGCTGTAGAAGCCCGCTAAGAGCTACTTGTGCTCTTAGCGGGCTTCTTCCGTTTGGTGCTGGCTTTCTCGGTACGTGAGCCAGGGTCGGTACATGAGCCAGAAAAGGGCGCTACAGAAAGCACGAAAGACCGGGGCGGATACGCTATGTATCCACCCCGGTCTTTTGTTTAAATCAGGTGCGAGAAGCGCCTTGGCAAGAAGTCTTACTTGCCCAGAGCCTTCTTCAGCTTCTGAATGCGGTTAGCCATACCCCAGCGGGTCACCTTAGACATGGAGTCAAAGATAATGTTGCCGTCCATCTTCGAAGCGCCAATCTCACGCTCAACGAAGGTAATCGGAACCTCAACAATCTTCAGGCCAGCCTGCTCAGAACGCCACGCCAGATCAACCTGGAACACGTAGCCCTTCGAGTCGATGCCCTCAAGGTTCAGGCGCTGCAGAGCGTCACGACGGTACGCACGGAAACCAGCGGTAATGTCCTTAATGGAGGTGCCCAGAATCAGGCGGGTGTACAGGTTAGCACCGCGAGAGAGAATCTGGCGGTGAGCCGGCCAGTTCTTGGTCTTGCCGCCGGGAACGTAACGCGAACCAATAGCCAGGTCAGCGCCCGCCTCCACAGCACGAACCAGAGAAGGAAGCTGCTCAGGCTGGTGCGAGCAGTCAGCGTCCATCTCAATCAGAACGTCGTAGCCTGCCTCAAGGCCCCAATCGAAGCCAGCGAGGTATGCGCCACCCAGACCGTCCTTAACGGTGCGGTGCAGAACGTGAATCTGGGAATCCTTAGCCGACAGCTCATCAGCAATCTGACCGGTACCGTCGGGGCTGTTATCATCCACCACGAGAATATCCACCTCGGGAGCTGCCTTGCGAAGACGCTCTACCACGATGGGCAGGTTCTCCTTCTCGTTATACGTCGGGATGACAGTTAGAACGCGCATATTACTCCCTCACAGGTGCATATAAAACAGGCAGTGTAGGTATCCAGTATACCGGGTAAATATTTGAGCAACTGAACCATTGGCGGCCTCCACTGCTCCTAAACTGCCTAAAAAGGTGTTGACAAGCTAAAAAATTAGTTACTTTCAGTGTAAATAGATTCCAGGATGGGCAGAGTCGAATCCTCCTCCAGCGCCGGAAGCAACGGAATGCGAGCGCGGGGGTCGGTGCTCCACGATGCTACGCGGGAGTCGGGTGCCTGGACCATGAGGGCTTCGACGCGCCACTGTGCTACGTATGCGGGGGTGTCGGGGGTTAGCTGGCCGGTGAAGGGGTTTTCTTCGTGTGCTAGGCGGTAGACGCCGCGGGTGAGGGCGGCGAAGGCGCTGCGTGCGGAGATGCCGTGTTCGTCGTTGACGAGTTCGCGGATGAGGGACCAGGCGCCGGGTGCGTAGAGTTCGGCGTCGGAGCCGAGGGCGATGGAGGTGCCGGTTGCGTTTGCGCGGCGTGCTACGGAGGCTACCGACTCACGCGCTTCTGCCCCGGCGTGTGCGAGGAGTGCCTGGACGGTGTCGTTGGTTGCTTCGTCTTCTTCGGGTTCGCAGACGCTGAGGCCGAGGTTGATGCGTGCTTCTGCTAGCTGGGTGAGGTATTCGTCGGTGATGGGGTCTTGCGGGGTGCTGGTTGCTACGTCGAGGCGGATGGGCAACCAGGGGCGGTTTTCGCGTGCGGCGAGCGCGGCATCGGCTGCGGTGGTGAAACCGGTGGAGGCGTCGATGGAGAGCAGGAGTGCGGCGTCTTCGGCTACCTGTGCTGCTGCGGGGGCTTCGGTGGGTGCGATAAAGATGCCGACTAGCTGCAGGCCCTTGACGGCGCGTTCGCCTTCGGTGAGGGGCCGTAGTGCCTTGATGGCGCTGATGAGTTCGTCGGTTTCTACGCCGGTGGCGTTGAGGATGAGGCGGATGTCGGGTACGCCGTGTTCGGCGCTGTAGTAGCTGAGTGCGGAGACGAGGTCGGGTACGTCTTCCATGCCGGCGAGTAGGGTGTGGGTGTGGTAGCCGGCTGCGCGGTATGCCTGCAGGTAGTCGAGGATTTCGGGTGCTTCTTTGCCTGCTACCGGTGCTAGTGTGCGTGCAAAGGCGGGGGTTAGTAGGGCGCCGTCGAGTTCGGTGATGGTGGCTGATTCGTCGGCAATGGAGCGTGCCCCGGAGTCGGAACCAACCCAGCGGACGAAGCCGTCTTCGACGAGCATTGCGGTTGCGTACGGATCGACCGGGCTGTACACGCTACCATCTACAAAAATACGGGTAGACATTAGATTCCTTTCACCTTTGAGGCGCGCCGAGGCGCACACGGGGCGGGCACTTCGCTTGTGCTCGCGTAGCTTAGCTGAGCGTCTCATTTGAGTATAGAAGCACCCCCGCTGCCTGTGGTAGTTCGTTCGTCCTTAGATGAGGCGGAACTTAGATGATGCAGAACAATGCACAGTCGCGGGGGTGGTGGCCCGAACCGATCGGGCGCGGTGTAGCACTCTGTACGGTGTAGCACTACGGTGCGGGTTAGACGTCGAGTGCGACTACGCCGCGGCGTACCGCCTCGATTGCTTCTTCACAGCGGGCGCGGATGACCGGGTCCAGTGAGCGGATGTGCGCGATCTGGTCCAGTGCGTCCAGTACCTGCTTTGCCCAGCGCACGAAGTCGCCGGCGGCAAGGCCGGTGTCCTCGATTGCCTTTGCGAGGTGCGCGCCGTTCGCCCAGGCGTACATGGGTTCGACCAGGCCGAAGTCGCATGCCGGGGTCGGGTTGACCTTGAACTGTTCCTCGGCTGCGTTCAGGTCGGCGAGGCGCTGCGTAATCGTCGCAATGGGTGCGCGCAGGGACGGGTGCGGGTAGTGCGCCAGGTATTCTACGGCGTCGCGCTTACCCTGGTAGGTTAGTGCGGCGACGGTTGCCGCGATGGCGGCGGGCTCCAGTCCGTCGAGGAAGTGCGCGTCCAGGCACAGGGCGGTCAGTAGGTCGCGCTCGCCGTAGATGCGGCGCAGCGCCTGGCCGCCGGTGGTTAGCGACAGTTCGTTATCCTCGGTGCGTTCGACGTAGCCGTAGCTCTCCAGCAGACGCGCAATGCGGTTGAAGACCTGTGCAATCGTGTTGGTGCGGCGCGCAATCTGACGGCGCAAACCTTCCGTCTCAGAGTTGAGCTTCTGCCAGCGTTCGGCCCAGCGCATGTGGTTCGCGCGGTCGGAGCAACCGTGGCACGGGTGGTTGCGTAGCTGTGCCTGTAGAGCCTCCAGCTGCGCGTCAATGCTGTTCTGACGAGCCGGGATGTTCTGCTGTGCGAGCGCACGCGGGGCGCGGCCGTCGTAGAGTGCCTGGCGCATGCGGCTTGCGGTGTCGCGGCGTTCCTTGGCGGTTTTGAGGCTTAGGCGCTTGGGGATTTTGATGCGTGAGACCGGTTCGATGGCGCCTTCGAAATCGCGGGTTGAGGCGGTGCGCTGGTGCGCGTCCTCGGTGACGATGCCGATGCGCGGGTCGGCGTGCGAATCGGAGCGGGTGATGACGACTGCGTAGCCGCGGGAGCGGCCGTGCGGAATGTAGATGATGTCGCCCGGTAGTAGCTGCTGGATGCTGTGGTGTGCCTGCGCGCGTGCGTGGCGTTCGTTGCTCTTGGACGCTTTCTTTTCCAGTTCGGTGATTTGGCGGCTGAGCTGGACGTATTCGGTGAAGTCGCCCAGGTGGCATGCCATTGCTTCGCGGTAGCCTTCGAGGGCGCTTTCGTTTTTGCGTACGCGGGAGGCGACGCCGACGACCGATTTGTCTGCCTGGAACTGTGCGAAGGAGGATTCCAGGATTTTGCGGGTGCGTTCGGCGCCGTAGGAGGCGATGAGGTTTGCCGCCATGTTGTAGGTGGGGCGGAACGAGGAGTTCAGCGGGTAGGTGCGGGTTGAGGCGAGGGTTGCCACGTGTTCCGGGGACATGCCGGGGCGCCAGATGACTACGGCGTGGCCTTCGATGTCGATGCCGCGGCGGCCGGCGCGTCCGGTCAGCTGGGTGTATTCGCCGGGGGTGATGTCCACGTGGGATTCGCCGTTGTACTTGGTGAGTTTCTCCAGGATGACGGTGCGTGCGGGCATGTTGATGCCCAGTGCGAGGGTTTCGGTGGCGAAGACCAGCTTGATGAGGCCCTGGGCGAAGAGGGTTTCGACGACCTCCTTGAATAGGGGTAGTAGGCCGGCGTGGTGCGCGGCGATACCGCGAATGAGGCCGTCACGCCACTCGTAGTAGCCGAGGGTGTTCAGGTCGCGGGTGTCCAGGTGAGCGGTCGCTTCCGCAATGTAGGCGCGGATGGTCTGCTGCTGTTCGGGGGTGGTCAGCGTAATATCGGCGGATACGCAGTGGCTGACCGCGCCGTCGCAACCGGCACGGGAGAAGATAAAGCAGATTGCGGGCAGCAGGCCCTGTTTGTCGAGGGCGCGCACCATCTCCGGGCGGGTAATGCGCTGCGGGCGCAGAGGCTTCTGCTCACCGCGCGCATCAAAGTCCCGGTCGTTACTGAAACGATCATTGCTGAAACGGTCACGACGGTCCGAGCGGCCGCGCTCGCCGCTGCTGAACGTCTCATTCAGCCAGCCTTCACGGCGGTGACGGAAACGCTCACGCTTGCCGCCGTAACGGCCACGGCCCGGTGCGGAACGGAAGCCGGGGCGTAGCGCCTTCAGCTGCGGGTTCAGACGCAGACCGGCAAGCAGAGGGTTGGCGCCCGCCTCCACGGTTGCGCCGCGCTGCTTGGCCTTCTGTGCCTTCTTCGCCTGCTTGCGGGAGAGCTTCTCCTCCGGCTCCTGGTTCTTGCCCTGGGTGTGGTTTTTGCCCTGTGCGGAGTTGTCCTCGGGTACGAACAGGTCCACCACGCGGTGACCGACCATCATGTGCTGCCACAGGGGTACCGGGCGGTGCTCAGAAACGATAATGTCCGTGCCGCCGCGCACCGTATCCAGCCACGCGCCGAACTCCTCAACGTTCGACACCGTCGCCGACAGAGAAATGACGTTCACATGCTCGGGAAGGTGAATAATCGCCTCTTCCCACACTGCGCCACGGAAACGGTCCGCCAGGTAGTGCACCTCATCCATGACCACATAGCCCAGACCGGTCAGCGTGGTCGAGTTGGCGTAGAGCATGTTGCGCAGCACCTCGGTGGTCATCACGACCACGGGTGCTTCCGTGTTAATGCTCGTATCGCCGGTGAGCAGACCCACGTAATCCTCACCGTACGCGCGCACAAAGTCGTGGTACTTCTGGTTGCTCAGCGCCTTAATAGGGGTTGTGTAGAACGCCTTCATGCCGCGGCGCAACGCCAGGTAGATACCGAACTCACCCACAATGGTCTTACCGGCACCGGTAGGCGCGGCAACGAGGACGGAGCGGTCCGCCTCCACGGCGGCACACGCCTGACGCTGAAAATCATCCAGCGGAAAATCAAGGGACGCCTCAAAAGCCCCGAGGACGGTCTTCGCGTACGCGGCGCGTTCTCGGGATGCGGCGTAGGCGGCAGCGTAGTCGGTGCCGGTCTGCTCCGCCGGGGTCTGTGCGTTAGAAGCGTTAGAAGTGTGTGTGTCAGAAGTGTGCTGTGCGTGGTGCTTGCTCATAGTATGTCCAGTGTAACGGTTCGCCCGCCGCGAGCCTCCAGAAAGCATCCTGCACGGGCACTAATCCGGTATGGGCGAACAGCGAGCGCATCGGCTGCGCGGTTTCGGCGCAGTTTATGCTCAGTTTCTGCCGGGATGTACCGGCGGGCGTTGTAAAAATTCGTCTGTGCGCCTCGAGACGCTTTTGCGGAACATACGAAAGGGGCGGGGTACAGGTTCTCTGTACCCCGCCCCTTTCGGCTAGGTTGATCAAAGCGAGCTATTCAATTTAGGAAGTCTTCTCGTCCTCGAAGTAACCCATCTTCGCCAGGTCTTCACTGCTGGTTGCGGTGTTCAGGCTTGCTTCATCCGAACCCTCCGCCAGCTTGGCAAGCTTGCGGTCGCGGCGCTTGTCGTTGATCATGCAGATGCCGATTGCTGCGAAGAAGAAAATCAGCAGCGGCGCCATGAGCACGAACATCATCATGATGTCGCTACCGGGTGCGGTCAGCGCTGCGATAACCGCAACGAGCACGACAACCCAACGCCAGGACTTCAGGATGGTCTTGCCTCGGATGAGGCCGAGCATGTTAATACCGACCAGAATCACCGGGATGATGAAAGCGCAGGAGAACGTCACAACGAACTTCAGAATGAAGGAGATGTACACGCCCGCATCAATGTAGTTACTTTCGTTGACGGGGGTGAACTTCAGCAGCGCGTAGACCACGCCGGGGAGGGTGAAGTACGAAATGGCGACACCGCAGGCAAACGCGAAAATAGATGCGGTGAGGAAGCCGAAGAGATACTTCTTCTCCTTGGTGTGCAGTGCCGGAAGCAGGAATCGCAGCGCCTGGTAGAGCCAGACGGGAGAGGCGATCACCAGGCCGATGTACATACCGACCTTCAGCAGCTGGTCGAAAGGAGATGCGACGCTACCGTAGTTCAGGTTTGCGTTGCGGCCGGTTTCTGCGTTGATCTGCTGCAGGGGTGCAGAGATCATTTCGATGAAAGGCTGGTAGAGGAAGACCGTACCGATGATGGCTGCGATGATGGTTGCGATAGCCGCTTTGATGAGGCGGTCGCGGAATTCGCGCAGGTGTTCCTTGAGTTCCATGCGTGCTTCAGGATTGATTTTGCGGTTGCGCACGTCCTGGTCGGGTGTTGCCACGTGGTGTCCTCTGGGTGTCGGTGCCGTGTGTGATTCGGCTGAGGGGGTCTGGTGGGGTGTTTATGGGGTGGTGCCGCAAAACCCGTGCCGGCCGGTGGGCTGGCACGGGTTTGGTGCATCGGTGGCGGGACCGTTACTTGGTTTCGGTCTTGCCGTCCTTGCCGTTGTCTACGACCTCAGCGGTGACGACCTCTTCGCCGTCCTTCTCGCGGGGGTCCTTCTTGGAGTCGTTCTTCAGACCCTCAACTTCGGTCTTGAAGATGCGCATGGACTGGCCGAGGCTGCGTGCCATGCCGGGCAGCTTGGGTGCGCCGAAGAGCAGGACGATGAGGAGGATAACGACGATGATGGTCGCGGGGTGGCTGAAAATCTGGCCCATGGTGGTGTGCCTTTCTGTTAGAGCAGGTCTCCGATGTTTTGAGGTTGGCCGAGTCGATCTCGTCGGGAGACCCGTCGCTTGATCCGCTCAGACCTGCGTGTCTGCTTACCTTGTTCGTAGTTATTGTATGCCTCGGTGATGGGTGTGAATACCCCGAGGGTGGTGTCTCGTGGGAGTTTTCGGCTTGCGTTCGCTTGCGCTGCGTCGAATTGTCCCTCGATTGACTCGACCCAGGTTACGGTTTCGTCAAGGAGTGTGAAACCGCGAGTGAGTGCTTTGTAGGTGAACCATGCCAAATAGAGGAGCGAGCAGATGATGAGCGCGCCCCATAGCAAAATCCAGAACCACCAAGACATGAGCACCATTATACAAGTTTTAGGTTAATGTTTTGGCGCCTTAGATGGGTTTTTAGGGTGTTTTTGCTAGTGGGTG
>FLSK01376883.1_pt1 | contig 48111 bp, 44 predicted proteins | sample 1550541 | NCBI WGS metagenome assembly FLSK01 (sample SAMEA4031773, study PRJEB14383) | metagenome | biome: human; feature: oral; material: saliva | place: Philippines | collected 2014
AGTCATTTATTTCCAGAATTAACACCTAAAGAAGTCAGCCTATTAAGTCTTATACTGCACGGGAAAAGCATTAAATTACGCACTGAAGAGTTTGAAATCGCTTTTAATGCTTATGACAAGGTTCGTTCAAATAATGAAATATCACTATTTGGAGAAGATCGAGAAACCATGTTTAGTATTTTAGATACATATACGCAAGCTTTAAAAAAGGTATTCTATAAACACATATCTTAATATTTAAAGCGGTCATTTTTCTCAAGTTTTTTACAAAAATTAAGGGAATGTTCATACATTCCCTTATTATTTCTTACTTTTCTAGCAATACCTCAGCTTCCATACTTTGAAATATATAGCCCTGGCCTGGCACAAACGTAATATTTAATCGAGATAAATAAATCTTAAATTGTGGTTGATCTATCACAAGTAAGTTTTCTTTCAGCTTATCTAAATCCTCTTTTTTTTGAAATTGCATCGGATCAAGTCCATGGCGTTTCATCTGCGTATGAATATAGGTATCTAAATCAAGACAATAATTTTCTTTATCCCAACAAAAGAACGCTTCGTTTGGTTCATTCTTCACACGATAGCTATAATGCCCATTTAAATAAAGATTTCGATAATCTTTTATATTTAATGGCTTATCATAACCTTGTCGGAATTCATAATTTGACACTTCACTCTCTTCGAATAAGAGCACTTGATTGTCTTCAATATACATCGTTAATAAGTAGTATGCCGAAGGTCCATACTGCGCAATAAATGCCTCTTCTTTATCATACTTATACCAAACAACTCGATCAGCTGGTTTAGGTATCTCATTGACCAAATAATCTTTAGTAGATTTCAAGTTTTTCCAATCCCTCAGTGTTACACTGTCAATATTTTCTAAGCGTGAACGTATTTCATATACTGATTTCAATTTACCTTGTTCATCACGTAAATTAAGCTTATCTAATAACGCAACAAAGCGTTCTGTTTGACTTTGATAGGCTATTTGAGTGGGATTGCTAAGCCAAGTGATGCTGCAAATAAACAACATGGCTATGACTGAAATCAACCGATACTGACGAATTTTCGGTATTATCAATATCAAATAAGCGAGTGAAAGTGCGATACTCATCGCCACTAAGTAAATTCGCGAAACGGTTAATGCATATGTAGCAATTCGAACTTCAACCGCCATCCAAAGTAAGCCTAAAGGAATAATCGCTAAATAAGGATAAATATTAAAAAAACGATGCCAGCGAGGTCTGCTTTGAGGAAGCATTCTTAATAGACATACCACCAAACCAAGGAGTAAGTAAGGCAAAACAATACCCGCTACAGCACCATCTGGCAGGTGTCTATTACTTAAAATAACACCGACATAAACGTAAAGCAGTATCGTGAAAATAATTAACGCGGGGCCTAAAATAAAATTGTTGAGGATCTCAAAAATAGGTGAAACAGTGATTTCTTCTCGCGATTGAGACTGTTCAAATAATAAGAAAAACAATGGGATGCAAAGATATGCCCAAAATAAACTCATTTTGGTATAAACCGATAAATCCCAACTAATTCCAAGCAATACATTACTCCAAGAAAGCAGTGTAGCTGAAAGGCCAATAATGATGCCGCCAGCAATAAAAGCTAAGATGAGATGCAACAGCACTTTAAAATGATGATAAACAAAAGCTTGATTGTTTTTGACAAATGGAAAGCTACACAAAGCAATCAACATGATTCCTGTTGCCCCCCAGAACTGAGCGCTATAAAAGTAAAATGCTGCAAAGTCATTCGTTTGCCAAACAACAAGACAGACTAAAATAGGAACAATCCATGAGAAATAATAAAACCGATAAGGTCGGGTTAAATAAATAAAAGCAAAGAGCATCGGCTCAAACATCCAATAACCGAAATGCTCACCGCCGCGCACACTGGTATCCATCATCAATAATGGGATTGCATAAGCAATCACCATCACAATTTCTATCGGATGGCGCATAACCATTGCATTTAAACGGTGTTGTAGCTGTTGAAAAAAGTAGGTTATAGACATAAATCTCCTTAATTTATCCACGCTTCATCTATCCTGTTCTAAATAGTCTGGATATTACAAGCGGTCATTTTTAGCTAATTTTTTACAAAAACGCTGTGAATCATCACAGCGTTTTAAATTTACGGTTACTTATCAAAAATAGCTTTTGGATATGTTCGATTATAGTAATAACCGCTTTCTGGTCTAAATTTCACTTCAAGCTCACTTAAATAAATCGTAAAGCTTGCTCCATCAATTTTTAATAAATCTTGACTAAGTGATTCAAGCTCAGTTTTAGAAATCCTTTTCATCGGGTCTAATTGATGTTCTTTGAATACTTTGTGAATATGTTCATCCATATTCGTACAATATCTGTCGTGATCTTCAATAAAACAAACCTCTGGTTTATCTTCTTGTTTATCCTCGCTTTCATCAGATTTCATATAAGCCCGAGGCTCTAGACGATAGAATGAATATGTCGGCACTCGAATCCATTTTTTATACGAAGTCACATCAATCGATTCCCATTCAAATGTAACTTTAGTAATAAAATTATTTTCTGGGGTGCTAATACTTTCATCATTGAGGCGAATCTCATCACCATAAATGTAGAATGTAAAAAGTTCTTCGGATTTTTTACCATATTTCTGCTTGAATGCCTCTTTTCTTTCTTCGAAAGGCTCTTCTCCATAAGATTTAATCTCCATTCGATAAAGCAAATAATCTGATACTTTATCTAGTTCATCCCAATCTTTAAGATCGCTTTTCGGCATATTCTCTAAACGTTCGACAAAATCTACATCATCACGAATTTTGCCTGAGCCATCTGATAAATTAAGTTTTTTCAATAACTGTTCAAAACGCACGGTTTGGCTTTGGTAAGCAATTTCTTGTGGTTTAACAATCCAAGTCATCGCGAAAATTGCCACCATGACAACCCCAGAAATCAGGCGGTATTGACGTACTTTTGGCACAATTAGAATCGCATAAGCAATCGTAATCGCAGTAGCCAAGGCCACTAAATAAATACGTTGTTCCGTCCAAGCATAGGCACTAATACGGCGATCAATCGCCAGCCATAGCAATACGATCGGCACAATAGCAAGATATGGATAGTACTTAAAGAAAGTTTCCCAGCGGGCTTTAGCACAAATAGAACGTAGTGCATATACGCCTAAACCACCAAGCAGGTAAGGCAAAGTAATATTCGCCAGCATACCTTTTGGTAATACGCCTTCAAAAATAATTTGAACAACATAAGCATAAAGCAACACAGTGAAAATCATCAATGCGGGCGCTAATACAAAATTCACTAAAATCTCAAAAATGCGATTTAACGTCATTTCTGATTTTGCTTGACGCTGTTGGAACACTAAGAAAAACAGTGGCTGAGTAAAAATGCCTAAAGAAGTATAAAAATGATCGTAGAAACTATTAGAAAACTCGACATTAAAGAGTGTTGTAATCGTAAATAAAATAGCCGCAACTAATCCAAACACCAACAACCATACCATTGTTGCTAAGCCAAGATGGAATAGATTGGTAAAATTACGGTAGGTAAACCCTTGATTATTTTTTTCAAATGGAAAACCCAATAACACCAGTAACGCAATAAAATTTGCGCCCCAGAATTTTGGACTCGTGAGATAAAACTCTGCACTATCATTGGTCATGCCAATAATGGCTAGCGCTACCAATGGCACAATCCATGAAAAACGATACCAAAAATATGGGCGAGAAAGATAAACAAAGATAAATAACATTGGCTCAAATACCCAATAAGCCAAATGATCATTTCCTTGACGAGGCCCTAATTCCATAAACCAAATTCCAATTGCAAATGCACTAATTAGAAAAATTGCAATCGGATGTGTAGATACCGCGCTTTTCATTTGCGCTTTGGTATTTTCTAAAAATGTTGAAATAGACATAAGCATTATTCCTAGTAAGGTTATCGGATACTTGAGCTTAATTTAACGAAAAATTTTTCTCTTTTCAACAAATTTTAAAGTGCAAAGTTATAATTTACAAAATTAACTTTATTATTTTCCTCTGAAAGACAAATGGACATGGAAAAACCGCACATTTTTAAGCTAAAATGAGAATGATTTTTTCCTAAAATTTTCCTAAAAATAGAAAGCCTATGACGAGTTCAGCAGAAATCCTACTTACCATAAAATTGCAGAATGCGCTCTTTATTGACCCAAAGCGTATTCGCTTGCTTAAAGAAATTCAGGCTTGTGGTTCAATTAACCAAGCCGCAAAAAATGCCCAAGTGAGTTATAAAAGTGCGTGGGATCATCTAGAAGCCATGAATAACATTAGTCCAAAACCACTATTGGAAAGAAATATTGGTGGGAAAAATGGGGGCGGGACGTCATTAACTCCCTACGCAAAACGCTTGCTACAACTCTATGATTTACTTGAAAAAACACAAGCCCATGCTTTTGAAATTCTACAAGATGAATCTATTCCGCTTGATAGCTTACTCGCTGCAACGAACAAATTCTCTCTGCAAAGTAGTGCTCGTAATCAATTTGTGGGTAAAGTGAGCAAACTCGCATTAAAAGCAAATCACTGTTTGGTGGACGTTTCTATTGCTGAACTCCCTTACCCATTACGAGTGTCTATTACCTCGCGTAGTGCAGAGCGTTTAGCCCTCACTTTAGGCAAAGAAGTCGTCGCTATGTTTAAAGCCCCATGGTTAAACATTCAGGATAAAGCCGAAGAAAATATTGCTAATCAGTTCCCTGCAACGATTATTTCTATTTCGCCGGAAGAGATTTTGCTGAAACCCGAAGGCAGTGAAACAATACTTTGTGCAAGCCTAAAAAATGGCTCATCTTGGCAAGAGGGACAAGCGGTTTTGGTTAGCGTAGCACCAGAACAAATCATTTTAGCGACCTTAGTTGCCTAAGTTTTTGAATTTAGGCAAATTCTTGAGCAAGGGATTACAGATAGTAAACGGAATATGAAAATGCAAAACTGAGATGCAATTTTGGTTTTTGAAGCCAAATAATCATCTAGCAATGTAAGGTGGGATTATCCCACCTTATTTTTTAATGCCAAACGGAACGCCCCCATCCCACTTTTTAATACCAACACACTTAGTATCATACTTGCTAGCGGATCAACCCATAACCATCCAAGGAAATAGGCGCTTAGCCCCGAAAGTATCGCAATAATGGAACCGAATAAATCGGTCAGTACATGTAGATACGCCGCTTTGATATTGAGATTATTATGATCGCTGTTCAACATGATCTTTGCTACGAGAAGATTCACCAATAATCCTAAAGATGCCACGCCAAGCATCGGTAATGCCATCATCTCGATGGGATTTTGCCAGCGTTGAATCGCCTCAACTAAAATCATCAATGCCACGACAATCAATGAGCCGCTATTAAGTAAGGCAATATATCGTTGTTTTTGAGCTGATAGAAACAACGCTAACAAGGCTAAAAATAACGATAAACTATCATTTGCCATGTGTCCCGCATCAGCCATGAGCGCCAAACTGTTAAACCAGTAGCCACCAATAAATTCGACAACCATAAAGCCCGTAATGATGGCAAAACTGAGTGCTAAGATTTTTTTATCTTGTGGAATATGCTCATGAGATGAATGGTCATGATGTTCATGAGAATGATGGATGGACATACTGCTCCTCATTGTGTTTTTGATTAACTTGGGATAAAGTATAAAGTCCGTAGTAACTACAAGGTCAAGGCTTAATTTTAGAAAGATGAAGATTCATGAACTCAGCAAACAAAGCGGTATTCATTTAGAAACCATTCGCTATTATGAAAAAATGGGGTTAATGCCGGAGCCTAAACGTCTGGCAAACGGTTATCGAAATTATGATGAAGCCAGTTTGAAGCAATTAAAATTTATTAAAACCTGCCGAGCGTTAGATTTTAGCTTAGCCGAAATTAAGTATTTTAATGCATTGAAAACGCAGCAATCTCAACATTGCGAAGTGGATAGCATGTTGGCGAAACATTTGGTTTCAGTTGAAGAAAAAATTTCCGAACTGACCGAAATTAAACATTTCCTACAAAGTTTAATTACTGAAGATGATCATCAAGCTGCAGATTGTAAAGCAATGGCAGAATTGGAAAAAGCTTGAAAACTGAGATGATATTTCACAAGCGGTCAGATTTTTAGAATTTTTTGCAAATTCATCACAAAATCTGACCGCTTGCTATCAGGAAGAATTATTTCGTTCCGAAGATTTTATCGCCTGCATCACCTAAACCAGGAACAATATAGCCGTGTTCATTTAAGTGGCTATCGATTGATGCGGTATAAAGCTCAATATCTGGATGTGAATTTTTTAATGCTTCAATCCCTTCAGGCGCTGCCACTAACACCAATACTTTAATATGCTTACAACCTGCATCTTTAAGCAAATCGATAGTGGAAATCATTGAACCACCAGTTGCTAACATCGGATCTACGATAATTGCTAAACGCTCTTCAACATCGTTAGCTAATTTTTTGAAATATGGAACCGGCTGCAAAGTTTCTTCATCACGGTAGATACCCACTACGCTAATACGCGCGCTTGGAATATGCTCTAACACCCCATCCATCATTCCAAGACCCGCACGTAAAATTGGTACCACAGTCACTTTTTTGCCTTTGATACGATTCACCGCAACCTTGCCACACCAACCATCAATTTCTACTAATTCAGTTTCCAAATCTTTAGTTGCTTCATAAGTTAACAAGCTACCGACTTCTGTCGCTAATTCACGGAAATCTTTAGTGCTAATGTCTGCTGCACGCATTAATCCTAATTTATGTTGAACAAGCGGGTGTTTTACCTCAACAATTTTCATATTTGACTCCTTTTATTTGGTTGAATTGAGTTTTGCGATCTCTTCATCACGTAAAACTCGGCGTAAAATTTTACCTACGTTAGTTTTTGGTAATTCATCTCTAAATTCAATATCTTTCGGAATTTTATAACCCGTTAAATATTGACGACAATAATTACGTAATTCTTCTCGGGTTAAACTTTCATCTTTTTTAGTCACGAAAATCTTAACCGTCTCACCAGAAACAGGATGCGGCACACCAATAGCCACCACTTCACCCACTTTCGGATTATGCGCAACCACATCTTCAATTTCGTTCGGATAAACATTGAAACCAGAGACAATAATCATATCTTTTTTACGATCGACAATACGTAAATTCAGATCTGCGCCCATCACAACAATATCACCTGTTGCCATCCAGCCATCGGTTAACACTTCAGCACTATCTTCTGGTCGGTTCCAATAGCCTTGCATCACTTGCGGACCTTTAACCCACAATTCGCCACGCTCGCCTAACGGTACATCATTACCTTGTTCATCCACAATACGAATATCCGTATTCGGCACAGGCACACCAATAGAGCCATTATGCTCAGTTGCATCATTTCTCGCAGCTGCAATGATTGGCGAACATTCTGTCATTCCATACCCTTCAATAATATGAGAACCCGTTGTATCAAACCAACGTTTTGCTACGGCACTTTGAATAGAGGCACCACCACCTACGCTTAATCGAAGAGATGAAAAATCCACTTCTTTAAAATGCTCATTATTTAATAGCGCGTTAAATAGCGTATTTACACCGGTAATCGCTACACAACGGTATCTTTTCAGCTCTTTAATAAAACTTGGAATATCGCGTGGGTTGGTAATCAATAAGCTCGTAATACCTAACTCAATAAATAATAGGCAGTTCAGCGTTAAAGCAAAAATATGATACAAAGGCAGCGGAATCACCGCGACGCCATCTTTTACGCCTCTAAGTAGCGGTTCTCCAACCCATTTAGCTTGAGCAATGTTAGCGACAATATTGGCATGGCTTAGCATTGCACCTTTTGCAACGCCTGTTGTACCGCCAGTATATTGTAAGAATGCAAGATCACTTGATTGTAGTTGAGGTTTAACATATTGGCGTTGTTTACCAATACTTAATGCCTCACGAAAGCTTACTGCGTGTGGAAGTTTATATTTCGGTACTAATTTTTTGATGTATTTTACGACGAAATTAACTAATGTACGTTTACCGAAAGAAAGTTGGTCACCCATACGGGTTAAAATAACGTGCTGAATGCCTGTTTCAAACACAACTTTTTCTAGTGTCGCAGCGAAGTTAGAAATGATTACAATGGCTTTCGCACCACTGTCGTTAAGTTGATGGGCTAATTCACGTGGCGTATAAAGTGGATTAACATTTACCACAACTAGGCCTGCACGTAATGCGCCAAATAAGGCTATCGGATATTGCAATAAATTCGGCATCATTAAGGCGATACGATCGCCTTTTTCTAAACGCAATTCATTTTGTAAATAAGCTGCAAATGCTCGGCTACGCTCTTCTAATTTACGAAAAGTTAAAACTTTTCCCATATTGATATATGCTGGAATATCTGGGTGGCGACGAACGGCCTGCTCAAATAACTCAACTAACGATTCATATTGGTTTACATCAATAGTTTTTTCCGCGCCCGGCGGATAATTATCAAACCAAATTTTATCCATTACTGTGCTCCTAAGACACTTTTCCTAAAAAAACAGGCATAAGGTTTGTCTGCTGTTTATGATTTATTCTTTTTTTAACGCCCCAAAAAGCGCAAGCGGTTGAAATTAACATACAACTTGCAACTGCTAGCTCATTCTTAAATACAGTAGAAAAAATTATTGCAGAGAGAATTAACACCAGCAGAGGCACACCATAAATCCACATAACGCCATTAAGCAACGTCGTTTCCGACAAACCTAGCTCGATACGATCACCAGGTTTTAATGGCTCATTTACGGTTAATTCAAATTGAGGGGCAGTTTTTTCACCAGCAAGAGCAGATAACGCTTTTGTACCGCAACCTTTTTGCGCCGCGCAGCTACCACAAGCACTTTTAGCAGAACATTGAACTTGTGCAATGCCATTTTCATAATGCACAACTGTGGCTATCTCGACTAACATCAGCTTACTCCTTGATGGCTAAATCCATTCAAAAAATTAGTTAATTTTACCAAACTTTCCAGAATATTTCGCTAATAACCGAAAATATCCATAAAAAAAGCTACTCAATAGAGTAGCTTTTAAACATATATAATCTTTCTCGTTTACTTTTGCGGTTGTTCAACAGGTTGATTTGCGGAGGTTTGAGCTTTCGCCTTTTCCTCATTACTTAATTCAGCATGTTGTGCAGTACGAGTTGGTTCAATTGATTGATTATTCATTATCATTTGAACGCGTTGTTCTTGTTGCGCTAATTTTTCTGGCGTTGCTAAGTCTTTTGCTGGCGCATTATAACTTACTGCTTCAACACCATTACTAAATGGTTCAGTCACTAATGCTGGAGTAGCATTTGCCATTTCATTTTGTTGATTAACATAATTCACGCTAAATACAGCAACTAAACAAACCGAAGCTGCAATACCAGCTTGCATCAGTGGCACACTCCAACGTTTTAATTTAACCAATAAACCTCTTGGTTTCGCTTCAATCGTTTCTTCTTCAATTAAAGCAGCCATTTTTTCTGAGAAATCTGCACCTAAAATCATCTCTTCGCCTTGCATTACATTGCGAATTGCATGATAGCTTGCCCATTTTTGCTGTAAGTCTGAAGATTTAACAAGTTCTTGTGCAAAACCTGTTTCTTCTCCATCCATATAAGCCGAAAGGCGTTCATTTTGTTGCATAAATAACTCCAAATTTACTTTCAATTTTTGCTTGCTTAAAGCAGCACTTAACCTTGATTAATAAGCGGATTGACTTTTGCATCAATCGCCTCTCTTGCTCTAAAAATTCGAGAACGAACTGTACCCACCGGACATTGCATTTCTTCTGCAATTTCCTCATAGCTTAAGCCTTCTAATTCGCGTAAGGTAATCGCGCGTTTTAGCTCTTCAGGTAAACTTTCGATGGTTTCAAATACGACACGCTTTAATTCATCCGATAACACCAAATTCTCAGGTGTATCTGCTTCACGAAGCTGTGTGCCAACCTCATAACTTTCAGCATCTTCCGCCAAAATATCTTCTCTTGGCGGGCGACGCCCTAAAGAGGTTAAATGGTTTTTTGCGGTATTCACGGCAATACGATAAAGCCATGTATAAAATGCACTTTCCCCTCGGAAAGAGTCTAATGAACGATAAGCCTTAATAAAGGACTCTTGAACAATATCTGGAATATCATCGCGTGCGACATAACGAGTTAGCAACCCTGCTACTCTATTTTGATAGCGAACAACGAGTAAATTAAATGCCTTTTTATCACCTTTTTGTGCTCGTTCAACCAATTCTTGATCGGTTACTTGCTCACTCATGAATCTGCGCTCTCCTAAATTGACGCTTATGTGTTCCATTCATCTTACACCTCGTTAGTGTGTAAGTTAAAAGAAAAGTTCACAACAGCAGTAAAAAAATGTTTAAAAATTTATAATTTTTTATTGAGATCCCTTGTTGGATCGTTGTTTTACTAAGGTTAAAGCCAATAAAAATAAACCGATTAAATAAAGCGGCATATTACCATAACGGCTAAATAATGTTTCTCCCATTACCGCTGAAACTGATTCAGTTAATACGCCTTCTTCAAATTGTGGTAATTGAGAAACAACTTTTCCTTGCTCATCTACCCAAGCAGTAATTCCCGTATTAGCCGCACGAAGTAACGGTTTGCCTAATTCTAGCGCCCGCATTCTAGCCATCTGAAAATGTTGCCATGGCCCAATAGAAGCACCAAACCACGCATCGTTTGTAATTGTTAATAGATAATCAGATTGCTGCGAAAGTTGATTTTTCTGTACCTGATCACCGAAAATAATCTCATAACAGATTGCCATATTAAAACGATAATTCTTCGCTAGCATAGCGGGCTGAACATATTCACCTTGAGATAAATTAATTGGTAAGATAAATACTTCTCTCATCCAATCTAGCAAAGATCCAAAAGGCACATATTCGCCAAATGGCACTAAGTGGTGTTTTTTGTATCTCGTGCTTTCAAACATTCGATAGGCACTTTGCTTATTCCCTAGCACTAATGCGCTATTAAACATCTCTTGATTAGCATCTTGGTATAAAGTACCGATAATAATCTCGCTATTTTTTTCGCTGCCTGCTGCATCAAAACTCTGCATGATTGGTTGAATATCCGATTCTAAAGCCGGAATGGCAGATTCAGGTAAAATAATCACGTCACTTTTTCCTAATAATGGCGCGACTAATCGGTAATAAGTTTGTACCGTTTGTGCAAAATAGTCAGGATCCCATTTTATCTGCTGAGCAATATTGCCTTGCACTAGGCTAACAACAAGCGGTGCTTTTTGCGGATCTTTTTGCAAATGTGTCAATGATTTTGCCCCGAAAGCAAGCACTACTACAAATGCAATACTGCCTAATTGCAGCCAATCTATTCTTTTTTGTTTAATCAGCACACGCCCTATTTGCAATAAGCAAGCCGTTACCGTTATTACAAAAAAAGTTAAGCCTTCTACCCCAAAAATCTGTGCGATTGCAGAAAACGGTGAATCAATTTGGCTATAACCAAATTGTAACCATGGAAAACCAGTAAACATCACACCACGTAAATATTCGGTAAAAGTAAATAACGAGGCCAATGCTAAAGGGTTTGTCAGAGAAAAACGTTTAGCTAAATAGACAAACAGTAAATTATACAATGCCAAATAAGCGGCCAATAATAACACGGCTAAATAGCTAACCATTTCCGGCACGCCACCAAATTGAATCATGCTAACATGAATCCAATTTACCCCTACGCTGAAATAGCCAATAGACCAGCAAAACACAGCCCAAAGCGCTGTGCGTCTTGGCGAAATCATCACGCAGCCTAACAAGCCGGCAGCAGAAACATAAGCCATTGCCCAAAAATCAAAGGGCGAATAAGCAAGTACACCGCTTGCCCCAAGCAAAAAGCTCACAAGACAAGCGGTGATTTTTGTGGATTTTTTTACCAAATCAATCATGGTTTTCTGTGTTGTTTTCCATTTTTTCTAATTGTTCATCAGAAACCGTTACTCGGAATCTGACTAAACGGCGACTATCTGCAGATGTCACTTTAAATTGAATACCTTCTAGTTCAATTTGTTCGCCATACTCTGGCAAATGTCCGCAAGCTTGCGTTACGACACCGCCAATAGTATCCACTTCTTCATCTGTAAAATTGGTTGCAAAAGTTTCGTTAAACTTCTCAATATCAGTTAATGCTAATACGGCGTAAGTGTGGCGAGAAAGTTGGCGAATCGGCTCTTCCGTTTCTTCATCAAACTCATCATCAATATCGCCAACAATTTGTTCTAGAATATCTTCAATGGTCACTAAACCAGACACTGCACCAAACTCATCGACGACAATCGCCATATGGAAACGCTCAGAACGGAATTCTTTTAACATACGATCTAAACGCTTAGATTCCGGCACAATTACCGCTGGGCGAAGAATCGATTGCAAATCGAATGGTTCTGCATCGCTACGCAAAAACTTCAACAAATCTTTTGCTAATAAAATACCCGCAATCGTATCTTTACCTTCTTCTTGTAAAACAGGAAAACGTGAATGCGCAGAATAAATAATTTGATCGACACAAGCTTCCAACGGTAAATTTGCATTAATAAAAACAATTTGAGAGCGTGGAATCATAATATCTCGAACGCGCAGTTCTGAAATTTCCATCACCCCTTCAATCATTTCTTTCGTGTCGCTATCAATCAACTCGTTATCTGCAGAATCACGGATGACTTCCACTAAATCTTCACGATTTTTAGGTTCAGATTGAAAGAGTCCGCCCAATAACGACTGTAAAAAAGGTTTTCGTTCTGTTTTTTCTGATACTGAATTCGATGAATTATCTTCGCTCATAAATTGTTTCTCTGTGTAAAAAATGTCTATATTTTCCCACAAAATCTGTGGTGTGATAATAAAATTATTTCTATTTGTTGAAAATTAGCATAGCATAGACCCAAGTTTTTTGCATTTATTCTCAACAAGAGGACATTTATATGAAATTAAGTCAATTTGCCGTAGCCATTGGTGCATTATTTGCCGTCTCGACCACTTGGGCAGGAAATTTAACTGCATCTAGTAATGTAGAAATTCTTGCCTTTGATGGCTTACGCGTAAAAATGGGGCAAACGCCACAAATCAATGATGAAAAACAGCACCAAGTTGTGATTGCCGCTGGCGATATTGTTGATGGTAACTATTATGCGACCAATCCAATTGTATTGAGCTTCCAAGGTTCAAACGAAAACATTGAAATTGTTGCACCAACCTTACGTAATAAAGCTGCTGCAGAAAAATTCAAAAATGCCCCAACTTTTGAAATTAAAACCGCTTCAGGTAAAAACATTACCTTTACCCAAGATTTCTTAAAAGGTGAAGGGTTTGCGCCAAATAGCCGCGTGGAAGAAAATTTAGCGAAATATAATGCAGGGAAAGGTGTAGCTGCGATTCCAGCATTTACGAATGCAGCCATTGAAGCAAAAGGACAAATGATTGTCAGCACCAATAATATTAAAGAAGAAGAGCTACAACTACTCTTTAGCAAAGCAGATAAAGAGACTCAGCAACACTTCTTAGAATGGGCAAAGAAAAACGCCAAATAAAATGAAATCACCCGCCAACAAGCGGGTGATTTTTTTATATGATTTACCAATGCTATTCCAATGCGCTAAACCAATCTTCCGTTTTTGTATTGACATCAAATACTTGCCCTAATAATGGCGTCAGTGGATTTACGCCTAATGCTCTTGCCATTGGCACGCTTTTAAGCACCGGTTCATTCCATGTGTGCAACGCTAGCGGATAAGCGCCCCAATGAATCGGCATAAATCTCGTTGGCTGTAGTTTTGCCGCAAGTTGTGCGGTTTGTTCTGGGAAAAGATGGTTATCTGGCCATCTTTCGTTATATTGTCCATTCTCAATAAACGCAATATCAATTTTGCCGACACGGCTGGCAATTTCATCAAAATGCTTACCTTGAGAAGAATCGCCATGGTAGTAAAAACGTTCTTCATTTTGAGCACGCTGATGCTCAATTAAAAAACCAGACCACAATGCTTTGTTCTTATCAAACAGGCTACGGCTCGAATCATGTCTTGCGGGCAATGCCGTATATTTTACGCCATTGCGTTCTGTGCTTTGCCACCAGTCTAATTCCGTGATGCGAGCAGCATCGACTCCCCACTTTTGTAACATTACCCCCATTCCTAAAGAAACTACAAAATGGCTTTGGGTTTTCGCCAATTTCTCGATGCTTTCTTGTTCTAAGTGGTCGTAATGGCTATGTGAAAGTAGCACAACATCTATAGGTGGTAATACTTCAATTTCTGCCACAGGGGGTTGAAAGCGATGCATCATAATTGGCACAGGAGAGGCACTATTTCCAAAAAGCGGATCGGTGATGATAGTTTGATTGCCAATCCGCATAAGCAGCGTGGAGTGTCCAAACCACATAAATCGACTCTGTTCAGCTGGCGCTAACAACGCGTCCCAATCTGGTTTAACCGTTGGTAATGGTCGTTTCGGGTGGAAATCTTTTTCATTAAATGTCATTTTCCAAAGTGCGCTGGCAACATCTGTGGGCGCCCGTTGAGGTTCTGCATTATAGAAAGTTTGTGTGTCAGGATCATAATGATCGCTTTTCGGATATACCGGATAAGTGGGTGGATAAAACCAATAGGTAACAAATGCGACAAGTCCTACGAAAGTAAGTAATTTTTTCTTATGTTTCATCAGTAAAATTTGTTTTGTTTAGAAATACGGCGGCAATCCTACTCTAGGTTTTCATGCAATACAAGCGGTCATATTTTACAAATTTTTTACTAAGTCTAGATGAATCGCGCTATCCCATTCTCTGATTATTCAGCTTTATGCTATACTTCTTTATTATTGAACAAGCGGTTAAATTCCGTCAGTTTTTTATCAAACATCAGGTGAATTATGCAAAAAGAAATTTATTTTGGGGCAGGTTGTTTTTGGGGAACCGAAGCATTTTTTAAAAAAGTGCATGGCGTATTAGATGTAGAAAGTGGTTATGCTAATGGCTCTACTGAAGCACCAAGCTATCAAGACGTTTGTGCGGGCAGCGGGCACACTGAAGTGGTCAAAATTATTTATGACGATGCTAAAATTAGCTTGCCAAAATTGCTCAACTATTTTTTCCAAATTATTGACCCAACTACCCTAAATCAACAAGGGGAAGATGTTGGCGTGCAATATCGTACAGGCGTTTATTATGTTGATGTTCAAGATCAGCCTGTCATCCAAGCAGCCTTAGATTCGTTACAAAATCATTATGAATCGCCAATTATGGTAGAAAACTTACCGCTTGCACAATATTTCCCAGCAGAAACCTATCACCAAGACTATCTTGATAAAAATCCAAATGGGTACTGCCACATTAGCTTTGCTTTAATGGCTGAAATTTTACGCGATCAAGATAAATAATGAATAAAATCAATATTGCACTCTGTTCGGATAAAAACTACCTCGAGCCACTTGAAACGTTATTAAAATCTATTTGTTATCATAACACTCAGGTGCATATCTATATTATTCATACTGATATTCCGGAAGATTGGTTGGTTACACAAGCGCAAAATCTTGCGAAGTTTAACAATCAACTTTCACCTATTTGGTTAAATGAGGCTAATCCAGCTATTGCGCGCTTAAACCAAACGATAATGCTAAACTCATTAACTATCAATGAAATCATAAAACAACTGCCTAATAAATTAAAACACGTTAATGAACTCACTTATGCTCGTTTCTTAATTCCAGAATTAATTCAAGAAGATCGAGTACTTTATTTAGATAGCGATATTATTGTAAATGCATCATTATCCAATTTATTTCATGTTGATATGAAAGGATACCCAATTGCGGCGATTGATGACTATAATTTATCAAATGAAAACACGCCTCACTGGTATATTTTAAATACGCCCAAAGAATTAGCATCATGCATTTCTTACCAAGGCGGCGAAATTTTTAAACCTTATTTTAATGCTGGCGTAATCTTATGGGATTTAGTGAAATGTCGAGAAGAAAATATAACGAGTAAACTATTTGCCATCGCACTATACTATCCAGATGTGCTCTATGCCGATCAAGATATTCTGAACTTTGTTCTATTTAATCGCTGGCTAAGAATTGATGTTCGTTATAATGTTCAAGCACACTATAACTTTACATTTTTACCGCTAGTGATTGAATCACCTTACATAATTCACTATATCACTGATAGAAAACCTTGGATAAAAAAATATAAAACTGAAACAATATTCCATCCATATTACCATTTCTATCATGCGTTAAGTTGGCAAGAGATTTATATGCATTATTTCTCAACTCACTAACAAAATAACGGTCAGCTTTTCAACGAAATTGCAAATTTCCGTGAAAATCACACCGCTTGTTTAACTAAAGAAACCGACATATTGTCGGTTTCTTTCTATCCTGTTCAATTTTTTAGTTTGCTAATTTTTCGCTAATTTTTCTTCTTTAAAATGCCATTCATCAAAGGGAACGCCCTTTTGACTGAATTCTATATAACAAGGAGAATACCATGAAAACAACAGCAAAAACTGTCCTTTCTACTTTATTTGCCAGCGCAGTGGCTTTTGGTACGGTAAATATCGCACACGCGGTTCCACCTGAAGCTCAACAAGCGTTGAACAAAGCAACGATTAGTGCCTCACAAGCACTTTCCACTGCACAAGCTAAAGTAGGTAACGCAGCGAAAGTAAAAGCACTTCGCTTTATTCAAGAAAAATATGGAAAAGGTTATTTCCGTATTGATTTTCTTGATAATCAACAAATCCAAATTGTAGATGTTGATGCGACAAGCGGTGAAATTTTAGGATCAGAAAGCAAAGCACCAAAACACTTACGTGTTCCGGCTGAAAATACTGAACTCAAAATTTCACTTGCGCAAGCGATTGAAATTGCAGAAAACAAAACCCATGCGAAAGTCGCGGAAGCAGACTTTAAAGGGAAGGCGGATAAATCTTTTTATCTGATTGAAACAGCAAATGATGGTCAAACCTTTGTGATGGCTATTGATGCACAAAGCGGTAAAACAATTGATGCACCAATGCCTCCACATGGTATGGCAGGAATGTCGCATGATAAAGGCGAGCATGCTCATTTTAGTGAACATTCGAGAAAAGGTAAACACTCAAATCAAGATGGTCATTCACGAAAAGGAGAACATCAGAACAAAGGTAAACATCCACATTCAATGTCTCAACCTCCATTTGAGAAACCTGCTGATAAAGCAACTTCTGAAGCGACAGCGCAGTAATCATGAGAACCGCACATCATTGTGCGGTTTCTATTTGAGAAATTTGCGTTATGATAGTCTTCCCTTTCTTTTTTTGAACCAATTATGCGAATTTTATTAGTTGAAGATGATCAAATGATTGCTGAAGCAATCTCACTTGGGCTTAAAAATGCTCGTTATGCCGTTGATTGGGTAAATAATGGGCGAACAGCTGAAACGGCGCTCAATAGCCAACAATATGATTTAGTTCTATTAGATTTAGGGCTCCCAGGACAAGATGGACTAACTGTTCTACGTCATTTACGCCAAAGCAAAAATAATACGCCAGTATTGATTGTCACTGCTCGTGATGATTTAGAAAGCCGTTTAAGTGGTTTAGATGGTGGTGCAGATGACTACATTATTAAACCCTTTGATTTATCTGAATTATTAGCCAGAATTCGTGCAGTTTTACGCCGCCAAAGTGGACAAAGTACGCCACAGTTGACTAACGGTATCATGACGCTTGACCCCAGTAACTATCAAGTAACCTTGCTTGAAAATCCTCATCCGATTTCTCTGAGCAACAAAGAATTTGCTATTTTACAAGCCTTAATGACTCGTCCCGGCATTATTCACTCTCGAGCAGATTTAGAAGATAAACTTTATGCATGGGGCGATGAAGTGGAAAGTAATGCCATTGATTTTCTCATTCATGGCTTACGTAAAAAAATAGGGAAAGAACACATCAAAAATGTACGCGGTGTAGGTTGGCTAGTCGCAAAACAGGAATAACCATGCAAAAATCCATTCAATTTAAACTCACATTAGCATTTACAGGGTTGTTTACTTTTGTAGCATTAGTTGTGGGTAGCATTTCATTTTATAAAAATTATCAAGATGCAAACGAGCAACAAGATGAAATGTTGATGCAACTTTCTAGTTTGGTTAATGCTAATCAGCCACCTTCGACATTTATCCCATCGCCTCCGCCACCACATCGTAATGCGCGGATTTTTGTGCATTATGAACGTCATCCACTTGCTAATCTTAATGCGCCACCTGATTTTCCTACGCAAATGGAAGATGGTTTTCATACCTTAAAAAAAGAAGGGAAAAAATATCATAAGTTCAATCCGAAAAATAAGTCAACTCAACCTTATCCATCAGCGCCTCCAGAGGCAATTTTTAGAACTTATGTGCGCAATACGCCAGAAGGTAAAATTATTATTACCCAAGAAAATGAATATCGTGAATCGGTCGCTCTTGAACATGCTTGGAAAAGTATTGTGCCGCTACTGATTCTCTTTCCATTAGTCATTTTACTCACGATCATTATTGTTCGTTATGCAATGAAGCCAGTTGATAACCTTTCACGAAAAGTAGAAAAACGACATGGGCAAGATCTAACCCCGCTACCGACAGATAAAATTCCTAGTGAAGTTAAAGGGTTTGTCTTAGAAATTAACAGTCTGCTTGCGCGCACGGATGATTTTATTCAGCAACAAAAACGCTTTATTGCTGATGCATCACATGAATTAAGAAGTCCTATGACAGCACTTTCTTTACAAATTGAGCAACTTAGCGCCCTGAATTTGCCATTAGAGGCACAAAAACAAGTTGCCAAAGTTCAACAAGGGATTCAGCGCAGTCGCAACTTACTTGAACAGCTACTTTCTTTGGCGCGCATACAGAATCAATCTCCGCAATCGATGGAACAATTTGATTTGCAAACGATCTTTAAGCAAGCCATTGAAGATTTACTTCCGCTTGCACTAGAGAAATCGCAAGATATTGGCGTCGTTACCTCAGAAAGCATCTTAATTGAAGGCAATCCGACGCATTTCTATTTACTCATAAAAACCTTACTCGATAACGCAATTCGTTATACGCCTAATGGAAGCCAAATTGATTTGGCGGCAACAAAAGATGAAACGAATATTCAGATTGTGATAGAAGATGATGGTGAAGGTATTCCAGAAGAGGAGCGTCAGCGTGTGCTCGATCCGTTTTATCGAATTCTCGGCACGCAACAAACTGGATCAGGTCTGGGACTAGCGATTGCAAATGAAATCGTACAACAATATGGAGGAAAGCTTGTATTGAAGCAAAGTCAGCAATTTGATTCGGGTTTACGAGTAGAAATTACATTGCCTTTACCTGCCTATCATTCATGGTAAAAAATTTACTAAATTTTACCGCTTGTTTAAGCAATAAAAGGTGATTTATTGATAGTTAATTTCGCATGAAAAGGTTACAATAAAAGCATTTAAAGCCATTTCATCATTAAGAGAACATTATGTCCACAACAAGTCCTGACCTGATTAAAGTTGTCATTTTGCTGGCCTCCAGCGTGACTATCGTTCCTTTATTTAAACGCCTTGGATTAGGTAGCGTATTAGGCTATTTAATTACCGGCTGTTTAATTGGCCCTTCTGTTTTAGGGGTAATCCAAGATCCTGATGCCGTCGTGCATCTTGCCGAGCTTGGTGTGGTCATGTTCCTGTTTATTATCGGTTTGGAAATGCATCCTGAACGCTTATGGACAATGCGTAAAGCTATTTTTGGCCGAGGCTTTTTACAAGTTGGTCTTTGTGGTGCACTCCTCACATTTGCTGGCATCTATATTTTAGAACTGCCAAAAGAAGTAGCTTTTATTTCGGGCATGGGCTTTACACTTTCCTCTACTGCAATTGTGATGCAAGCATTGGAAGAACGTGGTATTACAAGTACGCCAAAAGGACAACGCGTTATTTCAACCTTAATCTTTGAAGATCTTGCGATTGTTCCTTTATTGGCTTCTATTGCCTTTTTAGTACCGAATAAACCGGACGTGCCAGAACACACTGACTGGACCTCTATTGGTATTGCACTTGCTGCTGTAGTTGGCCTTATTGTTTCTGGTAAATGGTTAATGAACCCATTATTCCGTCTTATTTCAAAAGCGCGTATTCGTGAAATGATGACCGCTGCAGCATTATTAGTTGTATTAGGAGCTGCTCTTGCTATGGAACTTGGTGGACTGTCTATGGCTATGGGCGCATTCGTAGCAGGTGTAATGCTTTCAGAATCTTCTTTCCGCCACCAATTAGAAGCAGATATCGAACCCTTCCGTGGATTATTGCTCGGGCTATTTTTTATGGGCGTGGGGATGTCGTTAGATTTAACCCTAGTCTATCATAATCTATTATCGCTACTGGGCATTGTCTGCCTTTATATTTTTGGTAAAGGACTAGCGGTTTATTTTGTTGCTCGCCTTACCCGCTTAAATCATCTTGAAGCAATAGGACGTATGTCACTATTAGCACACGGTGGTGAATTTGCATTCGTATTATTTTCTACCGCTTTTGGCGCAGGCGTGATGACTGAACATCAGAAAGCGATCTTTACCGCAACAGTGATTCTTTCGATGCTATTCTCTCCGCTTATTACGCAAATTACGCGTAAATTAGTCATGCGTTCAGAAAGTAAACATCCTTCACAACCAGATACCAGTGAATTGGATCCGATTGTTGATTTAGAAGATAGCGTTGTGGTAATTGGTTTCGGACGCTTTAGCCAAATCGTTTGTCAAACCTTGTTAATTCGAGGCATCAACGTGTCGGTAATCGACCGTAATATTGAAAACATTCGTGCTGCAGCAAAATTCGGTTTTAAAGTTTACTATGGTGATGGCATTCGCCTAGATGTGTTGCACGCTGCTGGTATCGAAAAAGCAAAATGTATCGTACTGGGTATTAACGATACAACTCGTATTGAAGCGATTGTAGAACAACTACGCGAAGCGTATCCAAAACTACCAATCCTAGCGCGAACCTACGACCGTCAAACAACGGTAGGCCTTATTAAACAGGACGTGAACTTTATTGTACGAGAAACTTTTGAATCCGCCCTTACACTTAGTCATGCAACCTTAATGCAGTTAGGTATCGACCCAGTTGAGGCCGATGAAGTGATTACACAAGTTCGTGCTCTCGATCAAGAACGCTTAAATGAAGAGGTATTACACGGTTTTTCTAATGAAATCGTCAAAAAATATTGGACACCAAAACCTTTCATTAAGCCTCATGCTAATGCTGAAGCGCTGAATGAAGAAACTGCCGAAATTCTAAATACTCAGTCTGAAACTGATGAAGTAAAATCAGAAGAAGCGAAAAGTGAATAAAAAAATGCCTTGGTTTATCAACCAAGGCATTTTCATTTGTTTAGAGAAATTATCTCAAGCAATTATACGCGTTTAAAGTCTAAGTGAACTAATTTTGGTTTAGTTGGGTGGCGTTGAATCGCTTGTACTTTCACTTTTTCTTCTTTACCAGCAACAACGATAGTTAACACTTCATTGTAGAATGAATCGTGTGCTTGTGCGTTGTTTACGTTATCGTGGTTTAATACGATTGATACTGGCTCAGCTGCACCACCGTAGATGATTGCAGGCACTTGACCATTGTGACGCAGGCGGCGGCTCGCACCCTTACCTTGCGCTGTACGAACTTCAGCTTCAAATTTGTATGACATATTAAATACTCTTTAATAAGTAGTGGAATTTTCATTCCGTTAAAAAATAAAAAATAGCAGGCGACCCAGCTATTTCCGTAAAATAATTTGACAAAATGTCGAACGGTATTTTACGGATTTAAGGCGAAAATGCAAGCAATAAAAAAGAGTAAAGGAAATATTCCTCTACTCTTTTCTATCATTTTAAAAGTACTAATTAAGCAACGAGGGATTGAACACGTTTTGCGTAAGCATCCCAATCACTAATTGGTAACGTTGCCACACCTGTATCCATTGCTGATTTTGCCACTGCAGATGAGACTTTAACTAATAAACGTGGATCAAATGGGGTTGGGATAATATAGTTTTCACCAAACTCAAGATGACCATAAGTTGCAATCACTTCTGTTGGTACCATGTCTTTCGCTAAATCAGCAATTGCATGCGCTGCCGCCATTTTCATTTCTTCGTTAATGGTTGTTGCACCAACATCTAAGGCGCCACGGAATAAGAATGGGAAACATAACACGTTGTTTACTTGGTTTGGATAATCTGAACGACCTGTGCAAACAATAGCATCTGGACGGACTGCTTTTGCATCTTGAGGCGTGATTTCAGGCACAGGGTTAGCTAGTGCTAAAATCAATGGACTTTTCGCCATCATTTTCACCATATCTTGCTTTAATGCACCTGCTTTTGAACAGCCTAAGAATACATCTGCACCATCAATTGCATCTGCTAAGGTACGCCAGCCATTATCTTCAATCGCATAGAAGACTTTGGTTTCATCCATTTTGTCACCACGGCCTTGATAAATAACGCCTTTAGAATCACACATAGTGATATTTTCTTTTTTCACACCTAATGAACGAAGTAAGTTGGTACATGCAATCGCCGAAGCACCCGCACCATTTACCAATAAACGCACTTCATCAATTTTTTTACCAATGACTTCTAAACCATTTAACACTGCAGCTCCTACAATAATTGCAGTACCATGTTGGTCATCGTGGAATACAGGAATGTTCATGCGCTCACGTAATTTACGCTCAATGTAGAAGCATTCTGGCGCTTTAATATCTTCTAAGTTAATACCACCAAAAGTCGGTTCTAATGAAGCGATAATTTCTACTAATTTTTCTGGATCATGCTCATCAATTTCAATATCGAATACATCAACGCCAGCAAATTTCTTCAATAACACCCCTTTACCTTCCATAACCGGTTTTGAAGCTAAAGCACCAATGTTGCCTAAGCCCAATACAGCTGTACCGTTTGAAATTACACCGACTAGGTTGCCTCGGGCTGTGTAACGACGAGCGTTTGCAGGATCTTTTTCGATTTCCAAGCATGGCTCAGCGACACCCGGAGAGTATGCTAAAGCTAAATCTTTCTGTGTTTCTAAAGATTTGGTTGGGGTGACAGAAATTTTGCCTGGAATTGGGAATTCATGAAAATCTAACGCTTGCTGTTTTAAATCACTCATAGCTGTTATCCTTATTTTGAATGTAAAGCGGTCATATTTTACTAAACTTTTACAAAGCTTAGGCGCTCAGATATTAACAGAGAAAATCACTAAAGCAATAGCCATTTCCCGTTATTCTTGTTTTTCGACAACGATTGGTTCAAATTCCACTTTCTTAACACTTCCCGCTTCTTTAAAGTTAATTGGATAGTGGCAAGCAAATTCTTGCTGTTTAAGCTTACGTAAAAGCGGTTTTTGAATACATTTTTTTTGTGCAAATGGACAACGGGGCCCTAATCGACATCCCATTGGCATTTCTTGCAACATAGGAATTGTGCCCTGTAAAGTATTAAGCGGGCTTTTAAAACTTAATGGCTGAGAAAAATCCGGAATACTATGCAATAAAATCGAGGTATAAGGATGATAGGCTTGCGTTAATAAGGCCTCTTTGCTTCCCGCTTCAACCGTTTGCCCACAATAGAGTACGCTGTACGAATCGACCCAGTTCTGAATGCTACGCATATCGTTACTAATCAATAAAATTGAGGTTCCAAGGTTCTGATTCATACTTGAAAGTAAGCGATAAATTTGCAACTGCGTAGTCGGTTCCATCGTATTAGTCGGTTCATCTGCGATTAACAAACGGGGTTGGTTTGCAACTGCCATTGCAATCATCACTTTCTGTGCTTCACCTTCCGTAATATCTGCTGGATAAGTATGCATAATATCTTTGTGATCGCGAATCCCCACACGGTGTAACAACTCAATCGCTCTACGTTTTTTCCAACCAATGCGTTGCCACCATTTGCCCTTAAATTGAATGGCATGAATTAACTGCTTACCAATGGTTTTACTCGGATCAAGGCTTGATAAAGGGTTTTGGAAAATCATAGCAATTTGACTACCAATGACTTTCCGACGTTGATTCGGTGTCAGTTTTAACAATTCAATATCATTAAAGCGAAAACGATCTGCGGTAATAATCCATTCATTTTTAACTACACCGCAAATGACTTTTGCAATTAAACTTTTGCCTGAGCCAGATTCTCCAACTAAACCACAAATTTCTCCTACATCTAGGCTGAGGTTGACTCTATCAACCATTTTAACGCGCCCAGTTGGGGTATTGATCTCAATGCTAAGATGACGAATATCAAGTAATGCCATAATTTATTCCAAGTTCGGTTATGCTGTGTGACGATATTTTTCTAACACGCGCACTACTCCCCGACCTAATACGGAGACAATTAAAATGACCAGTGTAATTACCGCACCAGGTACCATCACTGTCCATGGTGCAATATAAATGAGCTCAAAAGCTTCTTTAATCATGCTGCCCCATTCTGGCGTAAGATTCTTTGCCCCTAATGAAATAAAACTTAATGCGGCAATATCAAGCACAGTAAACATCAAAACAGAAGTACTTTCTCTTACGACAACAACAATTAAATTGGGAATGATGACCTCTTTTATCAGCATTTTATTTGTTGCGCCATCTAACTTGAGCGTAATCACATATTCTCGCATCAGTTCTGACTGCGTTGCTTGATAAATTCGGTGAATAAAATGCGGTAAGGTTGCCAAAAATACCGCAATCATCGCATTCGGCAAACTAGGCTCCATTAAGCTCGCGATAATAATTGAGCTTAATAACGCTGGCATAAATAAAAGCGTATCAAACAATTGGCCTAACAAACTCAATGAGGTAGTTCGATTTAAGCCGACAAAAACACCAATTGCCCCACCAATTATCACGACACAACTCGTAATCAATAGCGCACCGCCAAATGTATAATAAAACCCATATAACACTCGGCTGAAAATATCGCGCCCTAAATCATCGGTTCCAAAGAAATGGCTGACCTGCCCTATTTTATCCCAAGAAGGGGGTAATAACTCCAAACCAACAAACTGTTGTTCAGAGGGATAAGGCGAAATAATATGCCCGAAAAACACTAAGAAAAGTAACGCTAAAAATAGATAAAAACTGATTAACGCCACTTTATCTTTACGCATTTGTTGCCAAAATGCCTTGAAATATTGTGTATCGCGAAACTGTTCAGGTTCTTTATACATACCAATCCTTTTTCTTAGCAGGATCAAGCAAAGTTGTCATTAAGCCAGATAATAAGTTGATGCTTAATACGAAAATGCCAATAGCCATTGATGCTGCTGAAATCGCATTATAATCTTGCACCATCAATGCATTGATTAGCCAGCGCCCAATCCCACTAATGCTGAAAATATTTTCAATTAAAATTTCAAACGCAAAAATCACGGTAAAGAGGTGCGCAATGAGCGGAACTAAAGCAGGTAAAGTATTGCCTAGCACATGCGTACGCCAAATTTTAAAAGATGACCAACCTCTTGTAAGCGCGACTTTCATATAACTTTGTTTCATGACATAAATTGCACGATTTTGCGTTAAGCGCATCACTTCTAAAGTCGCTGGAATACCTAACACTAAACTCGGTAACGCTAAATGATGAAGCGCACTTTGCATCATTTTCAGTTGATAATCAGATTCTGATAACGAAATATCTACCAGTTTAAAGCCAGTAAGTGGTCGAATTTCATAGATAGGATGCAAATCGCCTACGGCAGCAATTTCCCATTGATTAACCGATGCATAATAGAGCAATAGAGCTGCCAACCAAAACACAGGAAATACAAAGCTAAACGAACCTAGCGTGGTCAGTAATTTTCCGAATGTGGTATGCTGAAATTGTGCCGCGAATAACCCAAGTGGCAACCCTAACACTAATGCTAATAATAAAGCGCTTAAACAAAGCGATAAGGTTGCCGGAAAGACCGCTAGAATTTGCGCAGTTAATGGCTCACCACTAATATAACTAATGCCTAAATCGCCTTGAACAAGCGCAGTGAGATAATAGACATAGCGCATGACTATATTGCTATCGGCAAAATCATTAAGTGGATCTCGCAACAAAATAACATAGCTAATCAGCGATAAAATGAGCAAAGTAATTGCGGTTAATAATATTTTTCGGATAAATTGCCCTAACATCTATTCATCCTTTTTCGATTGAGTCACTGGTTTATCTGCCAGTGAGAGTTCAGATAATCGAACAAAACCAAATGGTGAAACATTCAATCCATGAACACGCTGGTTGCCTACCACCACATGATGAGCATGTACTAGTGGCAATATAGGGAGTTGCTGTTCTAACTGATATTGGGTTAAACGTAATAACATATTTTTAGCTAATGGCTCATGGCTTAATGTTGCCAATTTTAACCATTCATCCATCTCTTCGTCGCACCAATGCGTTAAGTTCATCACCTCATTTTGTGTTTGGCAAGATAAAATCGGCATAAGGAAACCATTTGGATCGGCATTATTTGCAAGCCACCCAGTAAGCACCATGTCATATTTTGCTGGTTGCGCTAAATAATGTTGCGCAATATAAGCACGCGTCACCGGTAAAATTTCCACTTCAATGCCTACCTTTTGTAAGTCAGCACGAATCATCTCCGCCATTTTCATTGGATGCGGGTTAAAAATTCGGCTCTCATCTACTACCCAAAAACGTAATTTAGTTGGCTTTTCCTCTTTTTGTTCTGATTCAGCAGGTAATGTTGGCTGATAGCTATTCAGATTTAATGTTGGATACATCACATTCGGTAACACATTATCTGCCACTTCTGCAAAACCATAAAAAAGTCGTTGCGCAATTCGAGCACGGTTAATCGCTTTTGCAATTTTTTGGCGAAATTCGACCGCTTGCATAACAGGCGATTGCATATTAAATGCTAAAAACGACAAATTCGCTCCTTCAGCTTGAGCAAATTGCGTTTGAACCTCGCTCATTTGTTGCAGCGATAGTACTTGACTCGGTTCTGGATATGCCATCACATCGCATTCATGATTAAGTAGTTTTGCCATTCTGCCAGTGCCGTTGGTTGAAAAGTCCACCACTAAATTAGCAACTTGAGCCGGTTTTCCCCAATAATTAGGATTTGGCGTTAATCGAACATAATCATTGCTTGGATAAGAAGCAAGCTGATAAACGCCCGTACCAACAGGCAAACGGTCTAGCTGTACTAAATTGTCATCCGCATTTAATTGCAAAGCATACTCTTTAGAAAGGATTACCGCATATTGACTCGCTAAATGATCCAAAAAATGATTATTAGGCACGGCTAAACGAATTTTCACGGTATGAGAATTTAATGCACTCACCGATTCAATCTGATTTTTTAGCGCCATTTTTTCAAAATAGGCGTAATGCACTGGTGCAGCTTTATTCTGATAAGCCTCACGTTGTAACTGCTCAAAATGGTTATCAGAACGCACCTCATGCGCTAATGCGGGTAACTCTTCCAATCGTCCAATCATTCGATTCAATGAAAAAACAACATCCTCCGCATTTAAACGTCTGCTTGGGGTAAACCATGGCGTTTGATGAAAATGTACATTTTTGCGCAAGTGAAGCACAATTTCCCGTCCATCATCATTCACCTCATAATGTTCTGCGAGCATTGGTTTCAAACGCTGTGTATGAGGATCAAATTCGAACAGTTTGTCATAAATCTGCTCAGTCACCACGCCCAAATTAGTGCCAATATCTGCCTTTAGTGGATTAAATGACAAACCAGAAATACTGGTGCAATAAACCAAGCTATTCTCGCGTAATTCTGCTGGAATGCTTGGAGCTGCCTGAGCAAATGACATAACAAACAATCCCAAACAAGCGGTCAGATTTTTCCAATTTTTTGCAAAATGGGAAAATGAAGAAGCGATTCGACTCATGATTTTCCAATTCCATATTGACGCAATTTGTTGGCAACTGCGGTATGAGAAATCCCCAAACGTTGAGCTAATTTGCGAGTGCTTGGATATTCAGCATAAAAACGTGTGAGCAATTCTGCTTCATATTGGTTCATCATTTCTTCTAAAGTGCCTTGTTGCGGAAGTTGAGCGGGCGAAATAGGCGCTTGTTCATTCGGTAAATCTAAATCTTTCACCGACAAACGATAACTATGCGATAAACTACACGCACGATAAATCGCGTTATAAAGTTCACGCAAATTACCTCGCCAAGTATATTGCGTTAAGGTGTGAACAAATTCATCATCATATTGCAAAGTTGAAATACCTAATTGCTGGCTGATATTTTTCACAAAATGCGCAACGAGTAACGGAAAATCTGCTTTACGTTCACGTAATGGTGGTAAATTAAGTGTCAGCACATTTAAACGATGAAAGAGATCTTCACGCACTTTCCCTTCGCTTACTAATTGCGAAAGTGGTTTTTGTGAGGTGCAAATTACACGTACATCTACTTTAATTTCGCGATCCTCTCCTACTCGGCGAAAAGAACCATCATTTAAAAAGCGTAGCAATTTTGCTTGCATTTCTAGCGATAATTCTGCAACCGAATCTAATAAAACCGTACCACCATCGGCATATTCAAAAAAGCCGATATTTTCTTTGCCATTACCGTGATGCCCAAACATTTCCGTTTCAGCCTCATCTGAAGGTAATCCTGCACAATTAACTGCAATAAATTTTTGTGTTGCACGATGGCTTGCTAAATGGCAAGCTTTTGCTAACAAATCTTTACCGGTACCCGTTTCACCCTGAATCAATAGTGGCGCATTGAGATCGGCAAATTTTTTTGCTTGTTTAATCACATCCTGCATATTCGCAGATTGCGTGAGAATCTGTTCAAAAGGGGAAGCTGTGGCAACTCGGTTTGGCATAGTTTTTCTCTAGCATAAAAAAAGATGCGCTCATGATACTCTGAAAGGCCTATTTTGGAAACTTATCTTTACACACTGAGTTAAATTTTTTAGCTCGATTGATTTAAAATAACAAAGTGCTTTCCGTCTATTTCAAAATAGGTAGATTTTTGCTATAAATAGTAACGGTTCCAATTTCAAATTAACTACACAATAGGAGTCCTTATGGAATTAGTCTTTATTCGTCACGGTTTCAGTGAGTGGAATGCTAAAAATTTATTCACCGGTTGGCGCGATGTTAACTTAACCGAGCGTGGTGTAGAAGAAGCAAAATCTGCTGGCCAAAAATTAAAAGAAGCTGGTTATGAATTTGATATCGCTTTCACTTCTGTATTAACCCGTGCAATCAAAACTTGTAATATCGTGCTTGAAGAATCTAACCAATTATGGATTCCACAAGTTAAAAACTGGCGTTTAAATGAACGTCACTACGGTGCGTTACAAGGTTTAGACAAAAAAGCAACTGCTGAGCAATATGGCGATGAACAAGTGCATATTTGGCGCCGTTCTTACGACATTTCTCCACCAGATTTAGACCCACAAGATCCAAACTCTGCACATAACGACCGCCGTTATGCACATCTTCCAAAAGACATCGTACCAAATGCTGAAAACTTAAAAATCACATTAGAGCGCGTATTGCCATTCTGGGAAGACCAAATCGCACCAGCATTATTATCTGGCGAACGTGTTTTAGTGGTCGCACACGGTAACTCATTACGTGCTTTAGCAAAACACATTATTGGTATTTCTGATGCAGAAATTATGGATTTTGAAATCCCAACTGGTCAGCCACTTGTGTTAAAACTTGACGACAAATTAAACTTTGTTGAAAAATTCTACCTATAAGCTATAGCAACTTTCTAACCCGGTTTTTACCGGGTTTTTTTATTTGAAAAAAGCCCCTCTTTTTGCTCTGATTTAGGCTATAATAATGATAATTCCGCACTGCAAGCGGTCATTTTTTTCACACAATTTGCAAACGGAGGTTTTATGGTTGCGATTCGTCATTCTCACGAACTAAATCCGGCTAATTTTGAATTAGCCAGCTGGAGTGCTTCGCTTGAAATGTCGCCAATTACCTTCGAACAACTTCAATCCGCTTGGCGCTATGCGCAGGAAAAACTTGATATCGAACAGTATGATTTAATGTGGGACGGTATTGAGATGGTAGAAATTTTGCATGGCTTGAATATGGATGATGATTCGCTTGTGGCCGCCATGCTTTTCCCATTGGTTAAAAATCACATTATTGATCTCGCCCAAGTCAAAGAAGATTTTAGCAACCAAGTTAAAAATTTAGTAAAAGGCGTATTGGAGATGGATAACATCCGCCAACTTTCCGCAAATTCCGCATCAGATCTTCAAATCGACAACATTCGCCGTATGCTGCTTGCGATGGTGGATGATTTCCGTTGTGTGGTCATTAAACTTGCAGAACGAATTAGCTATTTACGCAACACTCATCGCTACACGGAAGAAAACTTAGTATTAGCCGCTAAAGAGTGCTCTCACGTCTATGCGCCACTAGCAAACCGTTTAGGCATCGGGCAGCTAAAATGGGAATTAGAAGATTATTGCTTCCGCATCCTCCACCCTGCTGAATATCGTCAAATCGCTAAATTTGACTTAGCAGAACGCCGCCGTGATCGTGAAAAATATATTGCAAATTTCGTTAGCGATTTAACCGCTTGTTTGCATGAAGGGCTTGATGATGTAGAAGTTTATGGCCGCCCAAAACATATTTATAGTATCTGGAAGAAAATGCAGAAAAAACATCTGCGTTTCGACCAACTTTTCGATATTCGCGCTACCCGTGTATTAGTACCAACACTAGAAGATTGCTACACCGCATTAAGCTTAATTCATACGCGCTATAGACACCTACCAGAACATTTTGATGATTACATTGCTCAACCTAAACCAAACGGTTATCAATCTATTCATACCGTTGTTTTAGGAGAAGGTGATAAACCGATCGAAGTACAAATTCGCACCCGAAAAATGCACCAAGATGCCGAACTTGGTGTAGCTGCGCACTGGAAATATAAAGAAGGCGCAAGTGTAGGTCGTTCTGGCTATGAAGAAAAAATTGTTTGGTTACGCAAACTCTTAGCGTGGCAAAATGATATTGCAGATTCGAGCGATATGGTCGATGAAATGCGTTCACAAGTCTTTGATGATCGCGTTTATGTCTTTACACCAAAAGGTGAGGTGGTTGATCTTCCGAAAAATGCGACTCCGCTAGATTTTGCTTATGCTATTCATAGTGAAATTGGGCATCGTTGTATTGGTGCGAAAGTCGCAGGAAAAATCGTTCCATTCTCTTATCAGTTGCAAATGGGGGATCAGGTTGAAATTATTACCCAAAAACAACCTAACCCAAGTCGAGATTGGCTAAATCCAAATACAAGTTTTGTTAACACGGCCAAAGCCCGCTCAAAAATTATTGCGTGGTTTAAAAAATTAGATCGTGATAAAAATATCCCAATTGGGCGTGAAGCATTAGAAGCTGAGATGGCAAAATGGGGCTTCAGTCAAAAACAAATTGAGCAATATGCGCTGCCTCGCTATAACTTAAAACAAATTGACGACCTCTATGCAGGCATTGGCGGTGGCGATATTAAATTGCACCAGCTAAGCCATTATCTGCAAAGTAAATTGATTAAGCCAACCGCTGAACAAGCAGATGAAGCGGTTTTAAAACAGCTGAACAAACATCAAAATCAAAAAGCGAAAAACGGGCAAATCATTATCGATGGAGTTGGAAATTTAATGCACTCTATCGCCCGTTGCTGCCAACCTATTCCAGGTGATCCTATTGTCGGCTACATTACTCAAGGACGGGGAATTTCAATTCATAAATCCGATTGTGAACAATTATTTGAACTGCAAAGCAGCAATCCGGAACGAGTGGTTGGCGCACAATGGGGGAATAACTATACGCAAGGATTAAGCCTCAGTGTTCGCGTCATTGCGAATGACAGAAATGGCTTATTACGTGATGTCAGTGCTGTTATGGCAAATGAAAAAGTCAATGTGCTTGCGGTTTCTAGCCGTTCAGATACCAAACGTGGCATTGCGACTATTGATATGGAAATAGAACTCAATAACGTGGATATACTACAAAAAATCTTAACCCGCTTGGCTCAATTAGATGATGTAATTGAGGCTAAACGCGCAAACTAATAAGGAATAAAAATGAAAAAAATTGTCATCTTAGGCTCAACCGGTTCCATTGGAAAAAGCACTCTTGCTGTGATTGAACAAAATAAAGCCGATTATGAAATTTTTGCGCTAGTTGGCGGAAAAAATGTGGAAGAAATGGCTGCGCAATGTTTGCTTTTTCAACCTAAATTTGCCGCATTAGATGATGAGTCCGCTGCCGCTGCACTAAAAGTACAATTAGCCTCTTTTAACATCAAAACAGAAATTGTTGCCAGCAAACAAGCTATTTGCGATTTAAGTGCACATCCTGAAGTGGATATGGTAATGGCTGCCATTGTTGGCGCTGCAGGTTTACTGCCGACCCTCGCAGCGGTAAAAGCAGGAAAAAAAGTATTACTGGCAAATAAAGAATCGTTAGTAACATGCGGTCAGCTTTTTATTGATGAAGCGAAAAAATCTGGCGCACAAATTTTGCCTGTCGATAGCGAACATAACGCTATATTCCAATCACTCCCTGTGGAAGCGCAAAATAAAGTTGGTTTTTGCCCGCTTGCAGAACTTGGTGTCAGTAAAATTATCCTAACTGGTTCTGGTGGGCCATTTCGAACCAAACCTTTAGATGAATTTTCGGCAATTACCCCCGCTCAAGCTATTGCGCACCCTAACTGGTCAATGGGTAAAAAAATCTCCGTAGATAGTGCAACAATGATGAATAAAGGTTTGGAATATATTGAAGCACGTTGGTTATTTAATGCTTCAGCTGATGAGATGGAAATTATTATTCATCCACAATCGATCATTCATTCAATGGTGCGATATATTGATGGTTCCGTAATCGCACAAATGGGTAATCCAGATATGTGTACGCCAATTGCGCACAGCATGGCTTATCCAAACCGTATCAACGCAGGCGTGGCGCCATTAGATTTCTTTAAACTCAAAGAACTCACTTTTATCGAGCCTGATTTTGCCCGCTATCCTAATTTAAAATTAGCGATCGATGCTTTTGCTGCCGGACAATATGCAACCACCGCAATGAATGCAGCAAATGAAATCGCAGTTGAAGCTTTCTTAAATGAACAAATCCGCTTTACTGATATTGCACAAGTTAACCGCCAAGTGGTAGAAAACATCGCGCCGATTCAAATTCGCCAAATCGAAGATGTATTGCATATTGATAAATTAGCAAGAGAATTAGCTCAACAAGCGGTCATAAATCTATAGTTTTTTACAAATTTTATGGAAAATAGAAAACCCCGATATTTTCAAATATCGGGGTTTCTTTTAAAGGGAGGGGAAATTACATCATTCCGCCCATGCCCCCCATTCCGCCCATACCAGCAGCCAAGTCTGCTTTTTCTTCTTTTGGCAATTCAGTTACCATACATTCTGTGGTAATCATTAAACCAGCGATAGATGCAGCAAATTGTAATGCAGAGCGAGTCACTTTAGTTGGATCTAAAATACCCATTTCTAACATATCGCCATACTGTTCAGTACCAGCATTATAACCGTAGTTACCTTTGCCTTCTTTCACGTTACGCGCAACTACAGAGGCTTCTTCACCTGCATTGCTAACGATTTGACGTAATGGTGCTTCCATAGCGCGAAGAGCCAATTTGATACCAACATTTTGTTCTTCATTATCGCCTGTTAAGCTTTCTGCCACTTTTGAAGCCGCACGGACTAAAGCCACACCACCACCTGGTACAACACCTTCTTCTACTGCTGCACGAGTTGCGTGAAGTGCATCATCAACACGGTCTTTTTTCTCTTTCATTTCAACTTCAGTTGCAGCACCAACTTTAATAACAGCAACACCGCCTGCTAATTTCGCTACACGCTCTTGAAGTTTCTCTTTGTCGTAATCTGAGGTTGAATCTTCAATTTGTTGACGAATTTGTGCTACACGCGCTTTGATTTGAGCTTCATCACCAATACCATCAATAATGGTTGTGTCATCTTTGCTAATAACAACACGTTTTGCTTGGCCAAGCTCTTCTAACGTTGCTTTTTCAAGTTCCATACCGATTTCTTCTGAAATCACGGTACCTGCAGTTAAAATTGCAATATCTTGTAACATCGCTTTACGGCGGTCACCAAAACCAGGAGCTTTTACAGCAGCCACTTTGACGATACCACGCATAGTGTTAACCACTAAGGTTGCTAATGCTTCGCCTTCAATATCTTCAGCAATAATCAATAATGGTTTACCTGCTTTTGCAACGCCTTCTAACACTGGTAATAATTCACGAATATTAGAGATTTTTTTATCTACTAATAGAATATATGGATTTTCTAATTCAACCGTGCCTGCTTCTGGTTTGTTGATAAAATATGGTGATAAATAACCACGGTCAAACTGCATTCCCTCAACTACGTCTAAAGCATCTTCTAAACCGGTACCATCTTCAACGGTAATCACGCCTTCTTTGCCTACTTTTTCCATCGCTTGCGCAATTAACTGACCAACCGTTGAATCTGAGTTCGCAGAAATAGTCCCAACTTGCTCGATCTCTTTTGAAGTTTCACATGGTTTAGAAATCGCTTTTAACTCTTCAACCACTGCTGCTACCGCTTTATCAATACCGCGTTTTAAATCCATTGGGTTCATACCTGCAGCAACTGCACGTAAACCTTCATTAACGATAGCTTGTGCTAATACTGTTGCAGTCGTTGTACCGTCACCAGCCACATCGTTGGCTTTAGAGGCAACCTCTTTCACCATTTGTGCGCCCATATTCTCAAATTTATCTTCTAATTCGATTTCACGCGCTACAGAAACACCGTCTTTAGTAATTGTTGGTGCGCCGTATGCTTTATCTAATACAACATTACGGCCTTTAGGACCTAAAGTTACTTTTACTGCATCTGCTAATACATTCACGCCTTTTAACATTTTTACGCGTGCATCATTGCCAAATTTTACATCTTTTGCCATGTTCTGTTCCTTTTCATAAGCGGGGCTTCTGCCCACCAGTAAATGATATATTTATTATTTTAAATATCAGAGCAAGCAATAAAGCTCACTCTACGACTAATAAAATTATTCTACGATAGCTAAGATATCGTTTTCAGAAAGAATCAATAACTCTTCGCCATCAATTTTTTCTGATTTTACGCCATAGCCTTCATTAAAAATGACAACATCACCGACTTTTACTGCTAATGGTTGAACATTGCCATTTTCTAAAATACGCCCTGTACCCACAGCAACGACTTTGCCACGGGTTGATTTGGTTGCCGCTGAACCCGTTAATACGATACCACCAGCAGATTTAGTTTCTACTTCTTCACGTTTTAAAATCACTTTATCGTGTAATGGACGAAGACTCATTGTGTATTTTCCTTCTTGTAAAAATGAATAATGATTCATGCAACATGCATAACGCTCCATAATATAGAGCCTTATTTTTTGATTTCAAGAAAAAGCGGTGAGATTTGTAAAACTTTTTACAAATCTCACCGCTTGTTGCTTAAATTTCAGACTTTAATCGCCTAATCAATTGAGCATTAGCAGGCGGAAATTGGCCTTCATCTAGCTCTGATTGCGCATACCAGTCCCCTTCTTGCCCTTCTCGCCCATAAGGCTCATTTACCCACTCTTCAACAAGATAGAAGAAAAACTCAATAATTTTGGTGGGATATTCAAAATGAAAATGTTCATAAGGAAAAGCGCTGAGTACTTGAATCCCAATTTCTTCTTCCAACTCTCTTGCTAGTGCCTCTTCAGGTGTTTCACCTGGATCAACCTTGCCACCAGGGAATTCTAATGCCTGCGCAAAATCTTGCCCCTCTAAACGATGAGTAAGATAAATTTGTCCAAATTCATTGCGGATAATCCCAGCAGAGACTTGTACTACGGGCTTATTCATAAATCTTCCTTAAATAGTAACAAGCGGTCAAATTTCGCAAAATTTTGCAAAAATTTGACCGCTTGAAGTTAATTATGCATAGCGAGCTTTGCTACCATGACAATGTTTGTATTTTTTGCCAGAACCACAAGGACAAGGGTCATTTCGACTAATATTTAAATCAGCTAATTCTTCATCACTTAATGGTTCGCCATCAGTTTGTTCCGCTGCAACATCAGATTGAACATTTGCATTGGCTTCAGCCGCTGCTTCTGCTTGTGCTAAAGCTTCAGCATATTGACGGCGTTCTGCTTCTACTTCTTCTTGGCTACGCACTTGAATACGGCTTAATACACTAATCACGTTAGTTTTTAATACATCAAGCATATGGGTAAACATGGCGAAAGATTCTTTCTTATACTCGTTTTTCGGATCTTTTTGTCCATAACTGCGTAAGTGAATCCCTTTGCGTAAATAATCCATTGCAGATAAATGCTCTTTCCAAAGCTCATCTAATGTTTGTAACACGATGCCTTTTTCAAAATTGCGTAAGGTTTCTGCCCCTACAATTTCTTCTTTTGCTTTATAAGCCTCTTTTGCAATGTTTAAGATGCGTTCGCGTAAAGTTTCTTCGTGTAAATCTTTTTCGGTTTCTAACCATTCTTTAATAGGAAGCTTCATGCCGAATTCACGATCTAAGCGTACCTCTAGCCCTTCAACATCCCACATTTCTTCAATTGATTGTGGCGGGATATATTGATCGATCACCGAATTAAACACATCTTCGCGAATAGTTTCGATCATTGATGAAATATCATCGGCTTCTAATAAATGATTACGTTGTTCGTAAATGACTTTACGTTGTTCATTCGCAACATCATCATATTGTAAGAGATTTTTACGACCATCAAAGTTATGCGCTTCTACTTTCGCTTGTGCTGAAGCAATCACTTTAGTCAGTAATTTAGACTCCATCGCCTCGCCTTCTTCAGTAAAGGCTTTGCGCATCATATTCAGTTTGCCTTCATTGAGGTAAATACGCATTAGCGCATCATCTAATGAAAGATAGAAACGAGAAGAACCTGGGTCACCTTGACGGCCTGAACGACCACGTAACTGGTTGTCAATTCGGCGAGATTCATGGCGTTCCGTACCAATAATATGTAAACCACCGGCAGCCATCACGATATCGTAACGTTCTTTCCAAGCGGCTTTAATTGCTTCAATTTGCTCTTCGGTCGGATTTTCTAATTTCGCTACTTCAGCTTTCCAGTTACCGCCTAAAACAATATCGGTACCACGACCAGCCATATTAGTTGCAATAGTCACTGCACCCGGTAAACCAGCATCAGCAATAATTTCCGCCTCTTGTGCGTGGAATTTCGCATTTAATACATTGTGAGCAATGCCAGCTTTTGTTAAAGCTTCCGATAATAATTCAGATTTTTCAACCGACGCAGTACCAACTAAAACGGGTTGATTCCGCGCGATACAATCCTGAATATCTTTAATCACGGCAGCAAATTTTTCGCCTTCGCTCTTAAACATTAAGTCGGTATGGTCTTTACGTAAAACAGGTTTATTGGTTGGGATTACAACAGTGTTTAACCCATAAATTTGTTGGAATTCAAACGCTTCAGTATCCGCAGTACCTGTCATACCCGCTAATTTTTCATATAAACGGAAATAGTTTTGGTAAGTAATAGAGGCAACAGTTTGGTTTTCCCCTTGAATATTCACACCTTCTTTTGCTTCAATCGCTTGGTGTAAACCTTCCGACCAACGACGACCAGCCATCGTACGACCAGTATGCTCATCAATGATTACAATTTCGCCATTTTGTACGATGTAATCTACGTTGACTTCAAACAGTTTATGCGCACGTAATGCCGCATAAACATGGTGTAATAATGCAATACGGCTAGCTTGATATAAGCTTTCGCCTTCTTGCATTAAGCCCATTTGAATAAGTAACTCTTCAACCTTAATCATGCCACGCTCAGTTAAGTGCGCTTGTTTGTTTTTAAGATCTAAAGTGTAATCGCCTTCGCCAGTATATTCTTCTGAATCTTCTTTTTCTTGGAAGGTTAATTGTGGAATGATTTTATCTACCGCTTGATAAATTTCTGAAGAATCTTCCGCAGGCCCTGAAATAATTAATGGCGTACGTGCCTCGTCGATTAAGATTGAGTCCACCTCATCGACTAATGCGTAATGTAATTCACGTTGGAAACGCTCGTTTTTATCATGCGCTAAGTTATCGCGTAAGTAGTCAAAACCTAACTCGCTATTGGTTGAATAGGTAATATCTGCTGCATATGCTAAACGTTTTTCAGCAGGAGACATTCCAGGTACGTTCACTCCAACACTTAAACCTAAGAATTCAAATAAAGGACGGTTCGTTTCCGCATCACGGCGCGCAAGGTAATCATTGACGGTAACAACGTGAACGCCTTTTCCTGTTAACGCATTTAAGTAACACGGCAATGTTGCAGTTAAGGTTTTACCTTCACCTGTACGCATTTCAGCGATATTACGGTCGGTTAATACCATACCGCCAATTAGCTGAACATCAAAAGGACGCATACCTAACACACGGCGACTTGCTTCACGCACCGTAGCAAAAGCTTCTGGTAATACTGCACTTAATGCTTCGCCATTCGCTAAGCGTTGTCTAAATTCTTCTGTTTTGCCTTGTAATTCAGCATCTGAAAGTTGTTCGAAACTCGGTTCTAATTTATTGATTTTAGCGACCACTTTACGTAAACGTTTTAAAGTACGATCGTTACTTGAACCAAAAATCGAGGTAAATAATTTTGAAAGCATAAAATTTCCTTAAATAAAATTGTTGATGAATAATTCAATTACGCCTCAAAAATGAAGCGAATAAAGTCAATTTAATTAAGAAAATTGAGGACCTGCGCGGATAGGATGGACATTATTGCCATCAAATTGGTAGGAAAATGCAAAAATTTCTGCAAAAACAACCGCTTGTTGCGGCTCGGCTATTTCTAAAGTTGTACGCTCTGCTAAGAATGCCGACTTGGTTTCTTGAATAATCTCTTTAACTTCATCATAATTGAGATGTTGGCTAATTGCCGTACGTTCATTTTCAACATGACTCACCTGAATGCTAGGTAGGCTGAAAATCGCTAAAATTCCTAATAGGAATTGCGATAAAAAAGGTGCCTTTTGAAATTGTTGAAATAAACTCATCTTGTCTGTTTTTATGAAAAATTGTGCCAATTATACGTTAAATTCAGGCTAATAGCCAAAATATTAAGGTCAAACAGCGTAAAATCAAGTAATGAAGGATAAAATGCTTAAAAATACATCAATAAAAAATATCACTGAGATTTTACAGAACTCAAGTTTAAGCCGAATTGTCCAACGGGCAAACACATTAAATGATCTGAATCAAAAAATAAAAACTTTATTGCCAGAAAAATACCGTGGGCTTTACCGAGTGGCAAATTTAGTTGATAATCAACTCGTTATGGAGGTAAGAAGTGCAACGGTACGCCAAGGGATGTTGTTAGAATATACAACCTTACTTTGTGCAATCCAGCGTGATTTCCCGCAAGTTCAAACGATTCAGATTAACGTGAACCCGAATTTTAGTCATACGATATAGAGGAAAAGATGATGAAAAAATTAACTGTAATTGGTTTTTCTGCCCTTTTAGGCGCATGTTCATTATTACCACAAAAAAATGTAGCTGGTACTTATCAAGGTGACTTACCTTGTGCTGATTGTGAAAAAATTCAAGCTGAGTTAATCTTAAATTCAGATAGCACTTATCAGTACAACACGGTTTATTTCAAAAAAGGGAAACAATATCCTTTCCAAGATAAAGGCAAATTCGTTCGTGATGCCAATAAACCAAACATTATCCGTTTAGATGAAAAATCTGGCAATCTCACATTCCAAATCAATGAAAATGATGCTGAAATTTGTGGTATCGATGGTCAAGTAGTAAAAAATAGCAACCACAATTACAAGTTAACGAAAACCAAATAATCTTTTCTGCCCCTTCCTTGAAGGGGTTTTTATTTGAATAACCAATACCCACCTAAAGGCAACACAATAAGCCACAATAAAGCGCTCACAACCACCGCCACATGAAATTGCCAATGTTTCGTTTTATGTCGGCAATATTTCATTCCTAAATAGATTCCGATAAATCCGCCAACAAAACAAAAAAATAATAAAGACGATTCTGATGTGCGCCATTCGCCGTTAATGGATTTGCGCTTATCATCATACATCGCATACCAACTGAGCAAATTGAGTAATAATAAATAGCCTAAAATAAATAATTTCATTTGGTAAATATTAGAGAAAAAAAGACCGCTTGTAGGCTACCACAAGCGGTCATATTTAGACAAATTTTACCAAGATTTAGAGAATTTCAACTTGCTCTGTACCATTGCCTAATGCTTCGATTTTACCAATTACCCATGCGGTTTCGCCAGCTTGGGTTAATAATGATACAGCTTTTTCAGCTTCAGCGGCTGGAACGGCAATCACCATCCCTACACCACAGTTAAAAGTACGATACATTTCATAACGGCTAATATTACCTTTTTCTTGCAACCAGTTAAAAATGGCTGGCCACGCCCAAGACTTCTCATCAATTACCGCTTTAGTATTTTCTGGAAGTACACGAGGAATATTTTCCCAGAAACCACCGCCCGTTAAATGCGCAATCGCATGAACGTTGGTATTTTCTACTAACTCAAGCACAGATTTCACATAAATTTTAGTTGGCGCCAATAAATGTTCACTTAAAGGCTTACCTTCAAGTTGATCTACTGCTGGGTTTGCACCACTCACTTCTAAGACTTTACGAATCAAAGAATAGCCATTTGAATGCGGGCCACTTGAAGCTAACGCAACTAATACATCCCCTGCTTTTACGGCGGAACCATCAATAATTTCTGATTTTTCTACCACACCCACGCAGAATCCAGCGAGGTCATAATCGCCCACATGATACATTCCTGGCATTTCAGCAGTTTCACCGCCGACTAATGCACAACCTGAAATGGCACACCCATCTGCAATGCCTTTTACCACATCTGCGGCAACATCCACATCTAATTTTCCAGTTGCATAATAATCTAAGAAAAATAATGGCTCTGCACCCTGTACGACCAAATCGTTCACGCACATCGCCACCAAATCTTGACCGATGGTATCGTGTTTATTTAAATCAATCGCTAAGCGTAATTTGGTACCCACACCATCTGTGCCAGACACCAAAATCGGCTCTTTATATTTTGTAGGTAAAGCACATAACGCACCAAAACCACCTAAACCGCCCATAACTTCTGGACGACGCGTACGTTTGACATCCGCTTTAATACGTTCAACTAATTCATTACCAGCGTGAATATCAACGCCTGCGTCTTTATAGCTAAGTTGTGTGTTGCTCACGATTAACCTCAAATTTATGATTGCTAAAAATAACTTTCGTCATTATAGCATTAAGCAAACGTTTGCGTGAATAGCAAAATGGAAAATCGCTTTCATTTACGAAAATCTTTTACTTTTAGAAAACTTTCTTGTTAATCTGCGTGTCTGTCTTTTCACTGACTGAAATTTAAAATTTGATATTTAACATGAAAAAAATTTTTCTCTTTCTCATCATGAGCGTATCGATGTTACTTACCCCTATTTCACTAGCACAAAATTCAACCAAGCAAAGCGGACTAATGTTAGATATTTCTCGCCGTTTTTATTCCGTAGAAACCATTAAACAATTTATTGATGATATCGCCCAAGCTAACGGCACCTTTTTGCACCTGCATTTTGCCGATCATGAAAATTATGCGTTAGAAAGCACCTTCTTAAACCAACGCGCAGAAAATGCGATTGTACAAAATGGTATTTATATCAATCCGAAAACGCATAAACCGTTTTTGACTTATGAACAAATTGATCAAATCATTCGCTATGCCCAAGAAAAACAGATAGAACTTATTCCCGAGGTAGATAGCCCTGCGCATATCAAAGGCATTTTAACCTTATTACGTTTAGAAAAAGGCGAGGATTACGTTAACCAAATTTCCCTTAATCAAGATGAGCTGAATTTAGATTCACCAGAAAGTCTTGCGATGATGAAAACCTTAGTCGATGAGGTTTGTTACATTTTTGGATATAGCGCACAACATTTTCATATTGGTGGAGATGAGTTTAACTATGCTTCTAACTTTATTCGCTATGTGAATGCACTCAATCAGCACATCAACCAAAAAGGCTTAATCACCCGTATGTGGAATGATGGATTATTGCAACAAAACATTGATGAATTAGACAAAAACATTGAAATTACTTACTGGAGTTTTGATGGCGATGCGCAAGAAAAAAATGATATTGTAGAACGCCGAGCAACTCGCGTCAGCTTACCTGCGCTCTTAAATAAAGGCTTTAAAGCACTAAATTACAACTCTTATTACCTTTATTTTATTCCGAAAGATAATGGCAACATTGCAACAGATGCTAAATTCGCTCTCAACGATCTCAAGCAAAATTGGCAGCTGCTACGTTGGGACGGAAACTATAAAACCCAGCCAATTCAACAAGCAGAAAACTTAATTGGCGCAGCATTTTCTATTTGGGGCGAACACGCAGGCAAACTCAGTGATGATGTCATTCATCAAGCCACAAGCCCACTAATTCAGGCAACGATTATTCAAACAAACGCCAAGACAAATGCCTCAAATTAGACTATAATATCACCTCGCAAGCGGTCAGGTTTTTGGAGAAATTTGAAAATTTTTCGAAAAATTTGACCGCTTATTTTCTCTTCATTTTCCGTGGTTCGAAACCTTCCCACGGCTAGTCAATATTTAACTAGAAAACAAAACTAAGGATACTTATGCAACAAAATAAAAAAGCCGTTGTGATTTTTTCAGGCGGCCAAGACTCTACAACTTGCCTATTTCAGGCCATCGAAGAATTCGGCAAAGAAAATGTCGAAGTAGTAACTTTTCAATACGGACAACGCCACGCAATTGAGCTAGAAAAAGCGGCTTGGATTGCGCAAGATCTCGGTGTTAAACAAACGCTCATCGACACTTCCGTTATCAAAGCAATTACGACTAACGCTCTGATGCAAGATGGTGTAGAAATTAAACAACAAGGCGATACGCCAAATACTTTTGTTGATGGTCGCAATGCGCTATTTTTACTTTACGCAGCCATTTATGCGAAAGGCCAAGGCATTCAAACGATTTTTACTGGCGTATGTGAAACCGATTTCAGCGGCTACCCAGACTGTCGTGATGTATTTGTAAAATCAATGAACGTCACCCTTAATTTAGCAATGGATTATAACTTCAATATCCGCACGCCCTTGATGTATTTAACCAAAAAAGAAACCTGGGCATTAGCAGATAAATTAGGTGCATTTGATTACATTCGTACCCATACTCATACTTGTTATTTAGGCATTGAAGGCGGTTGTCACACTTGCCCAAGCTGCTTATTGCGCGAAAAAGGCCTCAATGAATACTTAGCGGAAAAAGGAATGGCAAATGTTTAAAATTGCAAAAGAATTCAGTTTCGATATGGCGCATATGCTTGATGGGCATGATGGCAAATGTAAAAACCTACATGGACATACTTATAAACTACAAGTTGAAGTCAGCGGAAAATTAGTGGCAGAAGGTGCTAAACGTGGCATGGTTATGGATTATTCTGATTTAAAAACCATTGTTAAAAGAGAAATTTTAGACCCAATGGATCATGCCTACATTTATGATCTAAATAGCGAAAAAGAGAGCAAAATCGCCCGCTTGTTAATCGAATTAGACTCAAAAGTCTATGGTATTCCAAGCCGTTCAACCGCTGAAGAAATGGCCAAGTATATGTTTGAAAAATTAATGCAAGTTGGCTTGCCTGTAAGCTTAATTCGTTTGTGGGAAACGCCAACCTCTTATTGCGAATATACTGCTGATGAGTCGTTGTGATGAGTTTACCTATTTTTACCACAACGCGCTTTCCCATTGTAGAAATTTTTGAAAGCTTACAAGGTGAAGGATTTAATACAGGCATGCCTGCTATTTTCATTCGGTTAGGAAAATGTAATTTGGCCTGCCCTTGGTGTGATACCAACTATGAAGAATACGAAAAATGGACAGTTGATGCCATTCTTCAGCATGTACAAAGTTATCAGGCTAAGCAGGTTATTATTACTGGTGGCGAACCAACGATGTATGCTAATTTAAACATTTTATTAGATACACTCAAAGCACAAGGTTACTGGCTGGCCATTGAAACGAACGGGTTGAAATCCGTTCCCTCACAAATTGATTACATTGCCACTAGTCCAAAACGGATGTACCAAGAAAAGTATTTGCGTGAATGTATTCCTTTTGCAAATGAGGTTCGCATTGTGGTGGATGGTGATATTTTAGATTTCTGCGAGCAAATTGAGTCACAAATTCAAGCTGAGCATTACTATCTTTCTCCTTGTGAGCAAGATGGCAAAATGAATCTATTAGAAACAATCACTCAATTAGGTCAATTAAATCTTCGTGCTAATAAACCTAAATGGCAATTAAGCCTTCAAACTCATAAGATTATTGGCATTGAGTAATATTTTATTAACATTTTTCTGAGAAGAATCAGGCGATTCTTCTCAAATTTGCCTTTCTATTTTCTTCAAAAACTAAAAAATATCGCTATTTATTCAGTATTTTCGTGGATTTTACATTATTTTCACACAATTCTGTGAAGTGATTCACAAATTCGAGAAAAAAGCATTTACTTTTCCCTCTGTTGATTTTATGTTCATTAACAATCTTGTAACAAAGCAACAAGGGGTGATTACTATGTCCTTCCAACTTTCTAAAACCTACCGTCCTGAGCGCCAACTCATCACCGAAAACTATCGCTTAGATGAGAAAACGGCAGTAGATAACTTGCTTAAAACCTTAGATTTTACCCAAGAACAAGAAAAACGCATTACTGACAATGCGATCAAACTTATTAACAAACTTCGCCATCTTAAACAAAAACAATATGGCGCAGATGCCTTAATGCAAGAATTCTCATTAAGCAGTGAAGAAGGTGTCGCACTAATGTGCTTAGCTGAAGCGCTGTTACGTATTCCTGATGCAGAAACCCGCGATGATTTGATTTATGAAAAATTACGTGATGGTAACTGGAAATCTCACATTGGTAACGCTAACTCATTTTTTATCAACGCAGCTAGTTATGGCTTAGTTTTCGGCAAAAAAATTAGTGAAAATTTAGACGAAAAAAGCCTCGCAAATGCGTTAAGCCGTAGCTTTGCTCGCTTCTCTGCCCCGATTATGCGTACGCTCATTGTAAAATCCATGCAAATCTTAGGGAAACAATTCGTAACTGGCGTTACCATGCAAGAAGCGCTAACGAACATTAAACCTCGTTATGAAAAAGGCTTTACCTTCTCTTTTGATATGCTTGGTGAAGCAGCCATGACCCAAGCGGATGCAGATCGTTATTTTAATGATTATCTCCATGCCATTGAAAGTGTGGGGAAAGATGCTGCAGGTCGCACTATCTATAATGGTAACAGTGTTTCCGTTAAACTTTCTGCTATCCATCCAAAATATTGGCGTGCGAAATATGATCGTGTTATCGACGAGCTTTATCCGCGCGTAAAAGAACTTTTCTTACTCGCCAAAAAATATAACATCAGCGTAAACATTGATGCAGAAGAAGCTAGCCGCTTAGAGCTATCTCTGGATTTAGTAGAAAAATTACTAGATGAGCCAGAACTCAAAGGCTACAAAGGTATTGGCTATGTTGTTCAAGCCTACTCTAAACGTTGCCCATTTGTGTTGGATTACTTAATCAATCTTGCCCGAGAAAAAGACGGTTACTTAATGATTCGCCTTGTAAAAGGAGCTTATTGGGATAGCGAAGTAAAATGGGCGCAAGCGGATGGCTTAGATGGTTTCCCGCTTTATACTCGCAAAAATCATACCGATATCTCTTATATTGCCTGTGCGAAAAAATTACTTGCTGCTCAAGATGTAATCTACCCACAATTTGCGACGCATAACGTACAAACCATGTGTACGATCCACGAATTAGGTCAAGGCAAACAATTTGAATTCCAATGCTTACATGGCATGGGTGAAAGCTTATACGACAACATTGTTGGCAAAGAGAATTTTAATCGCCAAGTCCGTGTTTACGCCCCCGTAGGTACGCACGCTACCTTATTAGCTTACTTAGTTCGCCGTTTATTAGAAAACGGGGCAAACTCATCATTTGTTCATCAATTGGTCGATGAAAATATTCCGGTAGAACAATTAGTGATTCCGCCTTGGAAACTCTATGAGAAATCTAATGGTGAACCGAATAAATTAGTACGCAATCCACTTGAGCTATTTAATGATCGTAGAAACTCTGCAGGTTTTGATTTAAGCAACGAATTTGAGTTAGCTAAATTAGAACAAGCATTAAACGAAGCACCTATCGAAAATGCGCAATCACTCACGGTGCTGGCTAATACAGAAAACTTAGCTGCGCATACCGCGGTCAATCCAGCTAATCTGAAAGAGAACTTAGCAGAAGTTGCTTTTTTAAACCCAACTGAAGCACAAGCTGTGTTTAACGCGGCAAATAATGAGACATGGGCAGCACAAAGCGCAACTGAACGAGCAAATGTATTACGAAAAGCCGCCGATTTATATGAAGAAAACTTCGGCTTATTGATGAAACTTGCCATTGTTGAAGCTGGTAAAACATTACCAAATGCAATTGCAGAACTACGAGAAGCGGTCGATTTTCTCAGATATTATGCAAATCAGCTTGAATATCTCGCAAAAGATCAACACTTGGGTGCACCACGCGGAAAAGTTCTCTGTATTTCGCCTTGGAACTTCCCTTTAGCTATCTTTACTGGACAAGTCGCTGCAAGCCTTGCAGCAGGAAATGCGGTAATTGCCAAACCTGCAGAACAAACTTCTCTTATTGCATATGCAGCAGTAAAACTTTTACACCAAGCAGGCGTACCAAAAGAGGCATTACAATTGGTGCTTGGGGCAGGCGATTTAGGGGCGGCATTAGTACAACAAGCTTTTGATGGCGTTGTGTTTACTGGCTCAACTGAAGTTGCAAAATTGATTGAAAAACGAATTGCACAAGCGGATAACGATCCTGTTTTAATCGCTGAAACTGGTGGACAAAACGTATTAGTATCTGACTCCTCTGCATTACCAGAACAAGTTGTTGCAGACGTTTTAAGCTCTGCATTTGACTCTGCTGGTCAACGCTGTTCTGCACTACGTATCTTGTTATTGCAAGAAGATGTCGCAGATCATTACTATAAAATGATTACAGAAGCGATTAACGAATTTAGCCTTGGTGACCCTCGTTTACTCTCAACAGACATTGGCCCTGTAATTGATCAAGAAGCGAAACAAAATCTAGAAAATCATAAAGCGAATATGCGGAAAGTCGCTCGTGCTTATGTCGAATTAGAGGCACCAACCAATGGTCATTTTGTCGCACCAGCAGTCTATCTTTTAGATAATCTTAACCAATTACAACGTGAAGTGTTTGGCCCTATCTTACACATCGTGCGTTATAAAAAAGAGAACTTAGTTAACGTACTCAATGAAGTTAATGCGAAAGGTTATGCGCTAACTGGTGGTTGCCATAGCCGTATCCGTAAACAGATGGACTTAGTTGAAAAACATCTCAACTGCGGTAACTTCTATATTAACCGTAATATTGTTGGTGCAGTTGTGGGCGTACAACCATTTGGTGGTCATGGTTTATCTGGTACAGGCCCGAAAGCCGGTGGCGAATTCTATTTGCAACGTTTAACAAAAACAGACCGCTACTACAGCCAATTCGGCGATGAAAACACTCTGGGTAATGCACAACCTGTTTTAGACAGTATTACTGGTGAACGTAACTCATTAGCTTACCTTCCTTCTGAAGTAGCAATTTTAAATGGCGATTTAGCTGCATCAGAAAAAGCTGCCAATAAACTATTGGCAAAAGGCTTTACGATTTTAGTTGAGCCAAGTCATCCATTAGCTAAATCT
>FLSK01003124.1_pt1 | contig 47753 bp, 28 predicted proteins | sample 1550541 | NCBI WGS metagenome assembly FLSK01 (sample SAMEA4031773, study PRJEB14383) | metagenome | biome: human; feature: oral; material: saliva | place: Philippines | collected 2014
TCCCAGCCGCACCACTCGTCCAGGGCGCCCAGGGCGCGGTCACGCTCGTCAGCGAAGAGCTCCACGCGGCGGAAGAGGGCGTTGCGCACCATCACGCGGAAGGCGCGCAGGTTCTTCGTCACGGCGGGAGGCTCTTCTTCCTCGATGGAGGCGTGCTCGGCGGCAATGGTGGCGGTGTCTTCGCCGGCGGCCAGCTTCTCCCACTCGTCCACCAGGGAGGAGTCGGTCTGGCGTACCAGCTCGCCGAGCCACTCGATAATGTCGTCGAGCTCGTCGGTCACGGCAGAATCGGGGATGGTGTGGCGCAGCGCCTTGTACGCGTCGGAAAGGTAACGCAGAAGCACGCCCTCGGCGCGTTCCAGCGAGTAGTACTGCACGAAGTCGTTGAAGCCCATCGCGCGTTCGTACATGTCACGCACAATCGACTTGGGGCGAGGCTCAAAACGTGCAACCCACGGCGCGGACTGCTTGTAGGTCGTGTACGCCTGCTCGATGAGCTCCGCAAGGGGCTGCGGGTAGGTGACCTTGTCCAGCTCGTTCATGCGTTCGGTGTAGTCCACACCGTCCGCCTTCAACTGCGCCGACAGTTCGTTCTTCGCCTTGCGTTCCTGCGCGTACAGCACCTGGTTCGGCGAATCCAGGGTCGCCTCGATGAGGGAGAGCGCATCCAAGGCGTAGCTGGGGGATTCGGGGTCAAGCAGCTCCAGCGCGGCGACCGCGAAGGCAGAAAGCGGCTGGTTGAGGGCAAAGTTATCCTGCAGGTCCTCGGTCAGGCGCAGGTAGGAGCCGTGCTCATCCGGGGTGTTGGTTCGCTCAATCACGCCACCGGTCAGCAGCTCCTTGTAGATGCCGATTGCCTTGCGCAGCAGCTCGCGGCGGCGTGCGGGGCTCTCGTGGTTGTTCTGAATGATGCGGTACGCGGCTATGACCGGGTTCTCCGGGCGGTGCATCAGGTTCAGCAGCATCGAGTGGGTGATGTCGAAGGAGGAGGTCAGCGGCTCCGGGGCGGCTTCTACCAGCTGGTCGAAGGTCTTCTCAGACCAGCCAACGAAGCCTTCCGGCGCCTTCTTGCGCTTGGAGGACAGCGACTGGTTAATGCGCTTGGTGTCGTCGCCGAACTTCGCCTGCGCCTTCGCCAGCAGGCGCGCGTTCTCGATATCGTGCTCGGGTGCCTGAACCACCACGGTGCCGGCGGTATCAAAACCGGCACGGCCCGCGCGTCCAGCAATCTGGTGGAACTCGCGGGCACGCAGGCGGCGGCTGCGGGCACCGTCAAACTTCGACAGCGCCGTAATCAGCACGGTACGAATCGGCACGTTAATACCCACACCCAGGGTGTCGGTACCGCAAATCACCTTGAGCAGACCCTCCTGAGCCAGCTGCTCCACGAGGCGGCGGTACTTGGGCAGCATGCCCGCGTGGTGAATACCGATACCGGCACGCACCAGCTTATTCAGTGCCTTACCGAAGCCCGGACCGAAGCGGAATTTCGCGATGAGCTCCGCGATGCGTTCCTTATCTTCCTTCGAGGCGATAGCCACCGAGAGCAAGGCGTTCGCCTGCTCCAGCGCCGCCTTCTGCGAGAAGTGCACAATGTAGACCGGGGTCTGCTTGGTCTGCACGAGCTCCTGCACCGTCTCCTGAACCGGGGTGGTGGAGTAGTAGAAGTGCAGGGGGATGGGGCGCTCGGAATGAGCCACCAGGTCGCTCTCGCGGCCGGTCAGCGCCGTCATTTCCTCCTGGAAGCGGGTCGTGTCGCCCAGGGTTGCGCTCATCAGTAGGAACTGCGCCTGCGGAAGCTCCAGCAAGGGAAGCTGCCACGCCCAGCCGCGCTGCGGGTCGGAGTAGAAGTGGAACTCGTCCATAATGACCTGGCAGAGGTCCGCATCCTTACCCTCGCGCAGGGCAATATTGGCGAGAATCTCCGCGGTGCAGCAGATAATGGGCGCCTCCGTGTTGATGGCGGAGTCGCCGGTAATCATGCCCACGTTCTCGGCACCAAAAATATTGATTAGGTCAAAGAACTTCTCAGACACCAGCGCCTTAATGGGGGCGGTGTAGTAGGAGCGCTGACCGGTCGCCAGGCCCGTAAAATGCGCGGCAACAGCCACAGTGGACTTACCGGAACCGGTCGGAGTTGCCAGCACCACGTTATGTCCGGCGGCAATGCTCAGAACGGCCTCGTCCTGGGCGGGGTACAGGGTCATGCCGCGGGTCGAAATCCACTCGGTGAACGCCTCATAGATTTCTTCGGCGGTGAGGGGGTTGCCCTTAAAATCGCGTCGATTGTAGTCGCCGGGGTTCTCGCCCAGCCCGGGAGAAAGAAAATTCAAAATACTCATGAGGATTCCAGTCTATCGGGAATAGCGCGGGCGCGGGGGCGTTATCGTTACGAGGGAACAAACGGGTACTCGCGGAGTGTTTGCGGGGTGTTCGCTGCATCTTTGCAGGGAGTTCGCGGTTCCTTCGCGGGGCGTTTATAGGGTGTTCGGGAGGCGCGGTGCCGCGCTAACGCGGGAATTCCCCAAATTCGTGTAGTGTAGAACAAAGCACTAAAAGTGCAGTGGTGCAAAAACCTGGTGCTCAGAAGGTCGAAAACGTAGGCCTCCATGCCGCATAGATTACCGCGTAGATGCAGAATCCGCCGATTGATGTCGGTGCATATTGAGCGGCTGATGCACGCCCCAAAATACGTTGCATAAATAACGACACGCCCATCTATTGCATAAATAGTGTTGCGTGCCACATTGATAAAGGAATAGGGTAAGAGAAAGGAGAGACGTTGAATGACTGAATACAACGCTGACAAGGCACAAGAAAACGCCGCGCGTGAAGAAGCTACGCATGAAGAATCCATGCATAACAAAACCACGCAGGAAAAAGCCGCTCAGAAGAAAACTGTGCAGAAAAAAGCTGCACAGGAAGTAACCGGTAGCGAACAGCGCAAGGCAGAAGAGGAAGCCCTCAAAAAGCGCCTCGCCCTGCGAGTCACCGCCCCCGGATACAAATACCCCTGGCACCGCTGGGCAATCCCCGTCCTGGGTGAAACCACCGCGGGTACCGGCGCAATCCTGATTCCCGTCATGGTGGGCCAATTCATCAACCAGCACATCGCCGGCAAAGCCCCCGATGCCTGGCCCATGTTCTGGGTAGTAGTCGCAGCCATCACCTTCATCGTCATCAACGAGTTCTTCGGCTGGGGCACCTCCATGACCCTCAGCGCGGAACTTAGCCGCGACTGGCGCATCTACATCAACCGGCTCATGGGGCGCACCCGCGCTGGCGTAGACTCCGGCGAAGCGGTCACCGTCATGAACAAAGACGTACGCCGCATTACGGACGTCTACTTCTCGTTGCCGCTATTCGTCAACGCCATGATTATCGCGACCCTCGGTGCCGTGCAGCTCTGGCTCATTAACCCCGTCACCGCGATTGTCACCCTCATCGGCACGCTCATCGTGGTCGGCGTGATCGCCTGGTACTCGACCTTCCTCGAATCGAAGATTGGCGAATACCGCGAAAAGGACGGTGAAGCCTCCTCACGCGCCTCCGACATCGCCACCGGTCTGCGCACCATCGCCGGCCTCGGCGCCGAAGAACAGATGCGTGAACGCTACCACCGCGGCACCGACGAAGTCTTCGACAGCTACATGCGCTACGAAAAGACGCACCGCTGGATGTACCTCATCCGCGCGCTGCTCGGCGGCGCCGTGACCCTGCTCGGCATCGGCTTCGCCCTCACCGGCCACGTCGAAAACGGCCGCTGGGTCTCCGACATGCCCGCCGCGTCCCTGGTGACCGTCGCCTCCATTATCGCGATGATGGGCGGCCCCATCTGGATTACCCAGAACTTCCTCACCGCATGGCGATACGCCAAGATTGCGCTCGCCAAGGTTGCCCGCCTCGAAGGTCACGCGGGCGTACGCCAGGGCGTGCTGAAGAGCCCGCGCACCGACGAGGAAATGGCGCAGCTGGCACGCGCCGAACAGGCAGTCGAGGCGAGCACCCTCGAGGTGCCCGTACCCGTCGCCCCCGCCGGTGCCAGCAACCCGCGCATCGTGTACGTCAACCCGCGCGACTACAACCTCACCGCGCAAGACTACGCCGAGGCGCTCGCCCGCACCCTGCGACGCGGGGGAGAGGACCTCAAGGACGCCTCCGGCCGCCGCGTGCTGCTGAGCGAACCCAACCCCATGATTTTCGCCGGAACCCTGCAGGAGCACCTGCGCCTGGGCACCGTGCCAAACCCCGATGAGGAGCTGGCACAGGCAAAGGATGAGGAACTGCTGAAGATTACCGACTCCCGCGAAATCGCCTACCGACTGGGCGGACGCAACCCCGAAGACTACTTCGCCGCCCGCATCACCAGCGAAGGCGCGAACCTCTCCGGCGGTCAGCGTCAGCGTCTGGCACTCGCCCGCGCACTCGCACAGGACGCGCAGGTGCTCATCCTGACCGAGCCGCTGAACTCCGTGGATGAACCCAGCCAGCGTTACATCTACGATGCGATGGAAACCCAGGTCGGTAGCGACCGCCTGCCCGTCGGCTACCCCGGCCTGCTACAGGATTTGGAGCAGGTCTACGTTGTCTCCACGACCGCGGAGACGACCCGCCGCATGGAACGCGACGGCTACCCGGAAACCGCTCAGTCTGAAACTGTTCAGACCGAAACCACTCAGAATCAGGAGGTGAACTAGCATGGCAAAGCAGCTCCCCATCGAAAGCCCCGCCTACGTAGCACGCCGCATGTGGAACTACCTCGCGGCGCATAAGGGGCGAGCCCTCTACACCTTCGTCATCTACATGGTCAGCACCCTCATGGGTGCGGTGGTGCCCCTGCAGATTGGTGCCACCGTGGACGACGTGGTGGCGGGCAAGTTCTCCAGCTACCCGTGGCAGCCGATTCTGATTATCCTGGCGGCATTCATCGTGCAGGCGATAACCCTCATGGTCTCCTCGTACAGTGCGGCGCGACTGGGTGCGCTCGTCACCCGTGACGCCAACCAGGATACCCTTGACGGCACCCTCGACCTGGATGCACGCACCGTGGAAGAAGCCGGTAGTGGCGACCTGCTCACCCGCGTGACCGACGACCTCTCCTCGGCGGCGAAGTCCGTCAGTGAGGACCTGCTCGGCGCGATTTACGTGGTGCTGTACTTCATTATCTCCACCATCTCCCTGGCGTTCGTGAGCCCGGCAATGGGTCTGATCATGCTACCCATGATTGCCGGTCTTGCCCTCATCATGTCGAAGATGCTGCCGCTCATGGCGGCACGCAACCAGACCGCCCAGGAGCGCGTGAGTGACCTCAACAGTGTGCTGACCGAGAACATTCGCGGCACCTCCACGATCCGTGAGCTGGGCGTTCACACCGCCCGCGAAGACGCCTTCGCCGGTGAGAACAAGCGCCAGTTCGCCGCGCAGCTGGGCATGGTGCGCATCCGCCAGCTGTACTTCACCGTGGACGCTATCAACGCCTGGATCCCCACGATTCTGTGTATGCTCTGGGGTGCCGCCTGCGTGGCTCTCGGCTGGGCAAGCTGGGGCGCCGTGGCGACCGCCTCGGTCATGGTTTTCAGCCTGCGAGTCCTCGCCGACATGCTGAACCACCACGTCAGCAGCCTGCGCATCATGCTGGTGAACATGGGTCGTGTGTTCGGTGTGGTCTCCCTGGCGAAGAAGCAGCGTGAGGCGCGTGCACAGCACCGTGCCGAAGCGTTCGCCGCCGTATCTGATGAAGCCGTGAAGAACCCGGAGTACGCCATTGACTGCACCGACGTCTCCTACGGCTACTCGCCGGACGCCCTCGTTCTGGAAGGTATCAACCTGAAGATTCGCCGCGGTGAGGCACTTGCCCTGGTGGGTCGTTCCGGTTCGGGTAAGACCACCCTGGCTCGTCTGATTGGTGGTTCGCTGACCGCCCTGGAAGGCACCATCACCGTGATGGGCCGCCCGGTCGGTCACGGCGACTTCCCGACCGATGCCGCCGCCGATGGCCGCCCGCGCCTGCTGGTCTGCACCCAGGAAGCGCACGTCTTCTTCGGTACCCTCGCCGATAACTTTACGGTGGTCGTGCCGGATGCAACCGTCGAGCAGATGGGTGAGGCACTGGACGCTATCGGCGCCCGCTGGTGGCGTGACCTGCCGCAGGGCATGGATACTGTCGTCAGCGGCGCGGATTCGCCCCTGACTCGCGACCAGATTCAGCAGCTGGCTCTTGCACGTATTGTGCTGGCTAACCCGCACGCCGTGATTCTGGACGAGTCCACCACCCAGCTGGAGCTTGCGGACGCAACCGAGTCCCTGCGCGCCGTGCTGGCGAACCGTGCGGTGCTGATCATTTCGCACGATGCGCGTATCGCCTCCCTGGCTGACCGCGCGGTCCTGCTGCACGAGGGCAGGATCATTGCGGAGGGTTCACCGGCAGAGATTTTCGCCCTGACCTAAACCCGGAGGATAAGCCCGGCTGATAGTGCCCGGTACCGTGTGAAGCGGTGCCGGGCACTACGTGTTTAACGGGTGGTTTCCGTACAAGGGTGCACTGAAATCGGCGGCGGGGAGCCCTTGCAGTAACGCAGGACTCAAACGAAAATTTCGGAGAGATTCACTTGTCACCCGCAAAACTTTCAGTTACTAAGAATCATTGTGATAACCTGGCAGAGCGATATGGGGTGCCTTGAGACGCCTGCGACCCGCTAACCCGCCCAACTGACCGCCCAACGAAGGGCTACGGCACAGCGAAGAGCTACGGCACAGTGGGCGCACGAAACGGTGTAAGAACACTCAAGGCTGAGAGAATCACCCATTGAACCTGCTCTAGTTCGAACTAGCGAAGGGATTATCGATGATGGCAGAGCAGCCTACCGCGCCCGCGTGCGCACCCACCAACCCCTCCAACCCTGTACCCGGCGCGAGCGCCTCCGGAGCATCCGGGGCACCCCAGACAGCTCAGGCACCCCAGACAGCTCGGGTGCCGAGGGTGCTCTCCATTGCGGGAACCGACCCCTCCGGCGGTGCGGGCATTCAGGCGGACCTCAAATCCATTACCGCATCCGGCGGTTACGGCATGTGCGTGACCACCTCGCTGGTCGCTCAGAACACCTGTGGGGTTCGTGAAGTATTCACCCCGCCCCTGGAGTTTTTGACCGCTCAGCTTGCCGCCGTTTTTGATGACGTCACGGTGGATGCCGTGAAAATCGGCATGCTCGGCGACGCGGACACGATTCGTACCGTCCGCACCTGGCTGAGCGAGCACCCCGTGCCCGTGGTCGTGCTCGACCCGGTCATGATTGCCTCCAGCGGTGACCGCCTGCTGCAGGCTGAAGCGGAGCAGGCGCTACGTGACCTCGTGCCGCTCGTGGACGTGATTACCCCGAACATCCCGGAGCTTGCCGTGCTCTGCCAGAAGGAGCCCGCCCAGACCTTTGATGAGGCGCATGAGCAGGCGGCAAACCTTGCGGCGGCGACCGGAACCACCGTGATTGTGAAGGGCGGCCACCTGTGCGGTCAGGACGCCGGTAACACCGCGGTCTTCCCGGACGGCACCTGCGCGCACGTGCGCACCCCGCGTCTGGACAGCCGCAATACGCACGGCACCGGATGCTCCCTGTCCTCCTCGCTGGCAACCCGCCTGGGCGTGGAACTGCTCCAGCACACCGAAGCCGCAGAATCTTCTGCGGGCGAGAAGAACACTCTGACCAGCGACGATACCCACCGCGCCCTGCAGTGGAGCACCCGCTGGCTCCACGAGTCCATTGCCGCAGGTGCCGGTTTGCAGGTCGGTTCCGGTGAGGGTCACGGCCCGGTGGATCACGCCGCCCGTGCCCGCCGTCTGGAGGCTGCAGCCTCCGCCTACCCGTGGCATCACCTGCTCGCCACTACCGACTCTGAGGGCAACGCTCTTGATGGCACCAGCCCGGAGCGACTGCTGCCGGTCAGCCCCGTGCCCGCCGGTGAAGCCGTTGTAAAGCCCGCCGGCCCCTGGACCGCCGCGCTCTGGGCTGCGGGAGGCGAAACCTGGCGCCAGATTCTGGACTTGCCCTTCGTGCGTGCCCTCGGCGACGGCACCCTCGACGAGGACCTGTTCTCCTTCTACCTGGACCAGGACGCCCTCTACCTGCGCGACTATTCGCGTGCGCTCGCGACCCTTTCGGCGCGTGCCGACACCGCTGAGGCGCAGGTGCACTGGGCGGCTGGCGCGCATGAGGCGATTGCCGCCGAATCGCAGCTGCACGAGGGCTGGTTGGCGAACCGTGCGCGTCTGGGTGGACCCTCACCGATTACGATGGGGTACACGAATTTCCTGCGTGCCTCCGCCGCCGGTGAGGATTATGTGGTCGGTGCCGCGGCGATCCTGCCCTGCTACTGGCTGTACGAAGAGGTGGGCGCTGTGCTCTCCTCGCAGAATCACGCGGACCACCCGTACGCGGAGTGGTTGAGCATGTACGGTGGCGAAGAGTTCGCCGCGGATGTGGCGCGTAGCCTCGCGGAGGTGGAGCGTGCGTTTGAGGCGGCTTCACCGGCTCAGCGTGTGCGCGCGGCGCGGGCGTACCTGTCGGCGTGCGTGTATGAGCGTGAGTTCTTCGACCAGGCTCACCGGGCACTGCGGTAGTTCGTCGGGCGCTGCGCTAGAGGCTCGCGCGGGGTTTGGGACGCCGGTGCTTTAGGTGCCGATTTTGGGGCTGAATACCGCCCCGGCATGGCGTGAGATGGGTGATTGATGCTTCACTCAACCTGCCGCCGGTTCGGGTGCCTTGCCGGTTATGCTTAAGGCGTCGGTGAAAACCGTTAGCGGCAGGATTCCGGCCCTCACCCAACTGGCTGATGTACCTGCCGCGCCCGCACCTCTACGGCGTGTAACCGACCAGTTTGGCCCGTCGCAACCACCTCATCCAACCCCCGCGGCGGGCCAAACGCCTTCCTTCTAGCTTTCGCGAAGAATGTTCGGCATAGAAATATCCCGTGCAGATGAGAGTATCTGCACGGGATATTTCTATATATCTAACCGCTGCGGATCAGCCGCGGCGGTTAGTACTTCAGGCTAGTCCATCAGGGAAGGGGAGAAGCGCCTACTTGCTTTCACCCTTGAGCGCACCCATGAGCGGGCCAATCACGTCCATGGGCAGCGGGAAGACCACGGTCGAGTTCTGGTCGGCACCCAGCTCCAGCAGGGTCTGCAGGTAACGCAGCTGCAGGGAGGCGGGGGACTGGCTCAGAATGTCGGACGCTTCCTTCAGCTCGCTCGAAGCCTCCAGCTCACCGCGTGCCGAAATGATCTTTGCGCGGCGCTCACGTTCAGCCTCAGCCTCGCGAGCCATGGCGCGCTGCATAGCCTCGGGAATCTCAACGTCCTTAATTTCGACGAGCTCCACCTGAATACCCCACGGCTCGGTGCGCGAACCAATGATGGAACGCAGGTCCTCGTTCAGGTCCTCGCGGTGTGCGAGCAGGGTGTCCAGGTCAACGCGGCCGAGCAGGGAACGCAGGGTGGTCTGCGCAATCTGGCTGGTGGCGATCGGGTAGTTCTCAACCTCAAGCACGGCGTTCTTGGCGTTGGTCACGCGGAAGAGGACCACGGCGTTCACGCGGGCGGGAACGTTGTCCTTGGTGATGACTTCCTGCGGGGGAATGGTCAGGGTGATGACACGCATATCAACGCGCTGCAGGGAGTCGACGAGGGGGAAGACGATGTTCAGGCCGGGCTTCAGTTCCGAGCGCAGGTGACCGAAGCGGAAAGAGATGCCACGCTCGTATTCGGGGATGACGCGGAACATACGAATCAGAATAAAAAGAACAATGACGGCAACTGGGATGAGGATAGTTGCCAAAGTGACGGGATCCATGGTTTTCCTTCACAAGTATTGGGGGAGGACGGTATGTGTGCCCACCTGCCCGCGCCTCGTACGGTTCAGGTAGTAGGGGTGTAGGTAGTGGGTGTTGCCCGGTACCGGGCTGTGTGAGGAGTTTGGGAGGGGAATTTTCCGTCCCGGCGTACCTCGCGGCGGTCGGTGCTTTAGCGGCACCCCGCATGGAAAACTCAAAAGAGGAATAAAAGAGAATTCCATGCAGGGTGGCCGCCGAAGCTAACAGACGGGACCAATCGACCGGTCAGCCGCCGGAACGGAAAAACTTGTGCAGCGCTACTTCTTCGCCATCTGCTCTGCCAGCTTTTCGGCAGCCTCAACCTCAGCCAGGTTCTGCTCCTGCAGGACCTCATTCGTGGTCTTGTGCAGTCGCTTAACCGAGGTGCCGGTACCGCTCCATGCGGGGCGGTCCGGGTCGAGGGCAGAGGTACGAACCGGCAGGGTTGCATCCGCAATCATCTGCTTGCGGGTCTGCTCGGTACGGCGCTTACGCTCATTCGACACGCCACCCCACTTCGCCGCGAAACGGTCCATCTTCACGTTCACCGATTCGTCAGCGGTGGATGCGTGAATATGCTTCGGATCGTTCTCGAAGTTCGCGGGGGAACGCATGAGCTTCACAGCCAGCGGGTAGGTCAGCGACAGGCAGACCACCGCGGCGGCACCCTCCACCAGAAGCTCCAGCGGGGAGTGCCAGACGATGGCGGCACCAATCAGGATGACCACACCCAGCAGCGAGACAGCAACCGCCAGCCCGCGGTGGAAACGACCCGACTCGGAGTAGGGCCATTCGTCCACTTCGCGGGTGAGCTCGCGGCCGTTCGCCGAGACGGTGCAGCTGTCCTTAATCGGGCAGGTGTTGCACACGCTGGGCTTGGCGCGGTAACGCATCACTCGGTTATCCGAGTCGAATGCGGTCGCCCACAGCCACTGGTCTTCGGGGCAGAGCCACGCGTCGCTCTCTTCGTGGTAGGTGAACCCGAAGGTTCGCGCCGCCACCATGCGCTGGCTGGTGCGCTTGGCGAGAATATCGAAGCCCCAACCCACGGCGACCAGGCCGAACGCGTACACGCAGGCCAGCCACACGAGGAAAGAAACTCCAGCAATCTGCTCAGGCATGGTTAGCCTCGACGATCGCTACGGTAGGGGCTGGTCTGCTCGGGCAGCTCCTCGGCAGCCTTAGCGCCGGCGAACTCTGCGATGCGAGCGTCCTCAACCACCTCGTACAGCGGCGGTTCGGGCAGCTCCAGGACGGTTTCCTTAGCGTTCTTGGAGAAGATCTCCTTGATACCCGGCAGCGCCAGCTTAATCAGCGGGATAATGCCGACCAGGAAAATCACGTCACCGGGCATACGCATCCAACCCATCACGGCGGAAGCACCGTCGTGAATGAACGCGAAGGAACGAGCCTCGTAGTAGCCTTCACCCACGGACTTGTACAGCTGAGCAATACCCAGCGGCAGCAGCGAGATGAAGGACATCCACAGCAGACCAATGTTCAGGGTCCAGAAGGAGAACTTCAGACCCTTCTCAGGCCACTTGTCCTCAGGGATCAGGTAGCGCAGACCAAATACCGCGAACGCGATTGCGAGCATACCGTACACACCCATCATGGATGCGTGTGCGTGGTTTGCGGTCAGCGCGGTACCAATCTCGAAGTAGGACACGATCGGCAGGTTAATCAGGAAGCCGAACACACCTGCGCCGAGGAAGTTCCAGAAGCCCACAGCAATCAGGAACATAACAGCCCAACGGTGCGGGAAAGGCTTGGTGCGGTTGGAGTACTGGCGGGCACCCAGCTGCATGAAGCCCCACGCCTCAACGGTCAGGAAGGTCAGCGGGATAACCTCAGCAGCCGAGAAGAACGCACCGAATGCCATCTGTTCGGAGGGGGTACCGACGAAGTAGGTGTGGTGCAGAGTACCAATCACACCACCGACGGAGTAGAGCACGGCGTCCATCATGATGATGGAGATCGCGATGCGCTCGCGGACCACGCCGAGCAGCACGAAGATGTACGCCACCATGACGGTGGTGAACAGTTCGAGGAAGTCCTCCACCCAGAGGTGAACCACCCAGAATCGCCAGAATTCGGCGACGGTCACGTGAGTGCGCTGACCTGCGAGCAGGCCGACCGCGTAGAACATGGGGATGGCGAGGCCGGAGAAGAGGAACAGCCACGGCAGGGAGGTCTTCTTCGAGCCCTTCAGGCGAGCGGAGAGGGTACGCCAGACGATGACAATCCAGATGAACATACCCGCGGTGAGCAGGATCTGGAAGAATCGCGGCAGGTCCAGGAACTCCCACTGCTGCGAGAAGAAGCCGGTGAATTCCTTGGGGATGAGGCCCTTCTGGGAGAACCATTCGTTCAGCAGCGAGCCGAGGACCACGAAGACCACGGCGCCGATGAGAACGTAGGTGAGCAGACCCTGCTTCTTGGGTTCGCGGCGGGTAATCAGCGGGGCGATGAAGATACCGCCCGCCAGGAACGCGCCTGCGGTCCAGAAGAGGGAGAGCTGAAGGTGCCAGGTGCGAGATACCGTGTAGGGCAGCAACTGGCCCATGTCGATACCGAAGAATCCGGTGAGTTCTTCACGGTAGTGCTCGGTGAGCGCACCCACCAGAGCCTGCAGCAGGAACAGCACCAGGATCGTTGCGAAGAGCAGGCAGGCTGCCTTCTGCGAGGGGGTCAGGCGAACTTCGTCGGGCTGACGGAAGTCGAGGACGGGTGCCTCTTCCGCGTGCCAGCCGATAGCGCGGGACCAGCGGCCGTAGATGGCGAACATCAGACCGGTACCACCGATGAGGGCAATCAGGGAGAGTGCCGACCAGACCATCAGATCCGCGGTGGGCTTGTTGTCCACGTTGGGTTCGGAGGGCCAGTTGTTGGTGTAGGAGTAGGGCTGGTCGGGGCGGTCTGCCGCCGATGCCCATGCGGTCCAGCCGAAGAATGCGACGATGTCGTGCAGTTCTTCGTCGTTCTTAATGGCGTTGGGGAACAGGCCCTGCGAGGTGTCACCCTTCATCAGGGTTTCGCGGTAGTGCTTGAGCATGAGCTGGTAGCCCTTGGTCTCACCAGCGGACCAGGTGATGGTCTTAGTCTGCTCGTCGTACTTGTTCTCCTTGCGCCACTCGTTCTTGACGAGTTCGCGGGGGTCCTGCTTGCCCTGTTCGCGGTACTCCTTGACGGCGGCATCGGTGGTCAGGCGCAGGTATTCTGCAGTGTAGTCGGGGCCGAGGTAGGCGCCGTGGCCCAGGACGGAGCCGTACTGCTGCAGACCGCGTCCCTGGAAGAGTTCCTGACCGTGCAGGATCTGTTCTTGGGTTGCGATTACTTTGCCGTCATTGCCGACAATTTTGTCGGGTAGCGGCATGGAGAGTGCGTAGGTGCGCATTGCAAGGACTGCCATGATGGTGAAGCCCAGGAGCATCACAAACGCAACAGCCTGTACCCAGCCTTTTCCGGCATAGGCACCGACCGTGTCTGAGCGGCGGGCAATCTTTGCTGCCTCCGCACGCGAGACGGGTTTTGTAGCCATAGTGTATGTCTCCAGTGTGCGTGGAATTTTTAGGTGGAGTGGTTCCGACGCACATCCGCTGGAGGGGCGGCTCACTATGTTCAGGGTGAATCGTCCTTGAGGGAGGTGCGACAGCCCACCCTTGTTTCATTTTTGCATATTAAATGCGTATTTATAAAACTTTGCTGACGTAGCGTCATAATGTGACACGGCTATTTGACGGGGAAATCTGCAATCACAAGGCGGAAAACCTGAAATATTACGTTGAGGTTGAACCCTTAGCTTCCGTGCTACTTTCCCGCCGGTAATGGGGGAGGATGCGCCGGGCTGGAAGCCGCGCAGACTCCCTCAATCGGGGCTTTTACTCAGGCTCCTACTCGAGCTCCCGCCGGGGCACTTACAGGAACCTGGGTGGGAGGCGCATCCCAGCATGTGGAAGGGGAGCGCGGCACCCCTCACGTGCCTACACTCGGGTGTGGAATAATAAAACCCGACGCTACTAAACACAGTACAAATTTTTTGCGGCACAGGTTACCGCAGTACAGATTTTGTGCTCTTTGGCGGCGTATATTCAGAAGGGGCCACTCACCCCGCATCCACGGCGGACCGCCGCCACAGCCCGCAATCTATCGGCACCTCAGGAGAGTTCACGTGCTTCTCTACAAATCCACCCAGAAAGCAGTCACCGGAATCCTGCGCACCGTCTTCCGCGCCCGCGTGACCGGACTCGAAAACTTCCCCGCCACCGGCCCGGTGATTGTCGCCTCCAACCACCTGTCCTTCCTGGACTCCATCATTATTTCCGCCATGATGCCGCGCCGCGTGGCGTTCCTCGCCAAGGCTGAGTACGTGAACACCCCCGGCCCGCGCGGCAAGATGATGAAGGCATTCTTCGAAGCCGTGGATATTATTCCCGTGAACCGCTCCGACCGTTCCGAATCGCTCAAGGCGCTCGACATTGCCCTGGAGAAGCTACAGGAGGGTAAGGTCTTCGGCATTTACCCCGAGGGCACCCGCTCCCGCGACGGCTACCTGTACCGCGGCAAGATTGGTGTGGCGTGGCTGGCGCACATGACCGGCGCACCCGTGGTTCCGGTTGGTCTGATTGGCACCGACCGCCTGCAGAAGCCCGGCTCGAACATGATTTACCCGCGCCGCTTCACGATTCGTGTGGGCAAGCCACTCTACTTTGAGAAGACCGGTGAGAAGATGACCGGCAAGCAGCGCCGCGTCACCGCCGACACGATCATGGACGAGATTGCTCAGCTGTCCGGTCAGGCGCGCAAGCATGAGTACAACGTTTCGCCCTCAGCCGCACGTGACGCAGGCTAGGGCACGCGCCGCCTATACCGCGTAGACTTAAACCGCGCATTCACGCACCGACCCCCGCGTTATGGGGGAGATGGGTGTAGGATGCGCGGTTTGTCGTATGCGCGAGCCTGGGATGACCCCGGTAGCCCAGCAGTGGCAACCCCGCACCGACCCCCGTAGAGAAGCACCGTCAAGCCCAGTAGAGCGAGGAGAAAGTACCCATGGCAGAGCCTTCCAGCTACCGCCCCGCCCCCGGCGAAATCCCCACCGACCCGGGCGTTTACCGTTTCCGCGATGCCGACGGCCGCGTCATCTACGTGGGCAAGGCGAAGAACCTGCGCAACCGCCTCAACAGCTATTTTGCGTCCCCGCAGACGCTGAGCCCGAAGACCTACGCGATGGTGCATACAGCGGCGAGCGTGGAGTGGACCGTGGTGGCGAGCGAGATGGAATCGCTGCAGCTTGAATACACCTGGATTAAGGAGTTTTCGCCGCGCTTCAACATTGCGTTCCGCGACGATAAGTCGTACCCGTACCTGGCGATTACCGTCAATGACGTGTACCCGCGCGCGATGGTCACTCGCGGCGAGCGCCGTAAGGGCGTGCGCTATTTTGGGCCGTACTCGCAGGCGTGGGCGATTCGTGAAACCCTGGATGCGCTACTGCGCGTTTTCCCGGTGCGTACCTGCACGAACGGCGTGTTCAACCGCGCGAAGAATAGTGGCCGGCCCTGCCTGCTCGGCTATATCGATAAGTGCGCGGCGCCGTGCGTGGGCAAGATTAGCGCCGAGGAGCATCGCGAGTTGGCGCGCGGGCTGACCCGGTTTATGGGTGGTGGCGCTGAGAAGCATATCGCCCAGTTGACCGCAGAAATGAAGGCCGCCGCCGCTGATATGGACTTTGAGCGCGCCGCGATTCTTCGTGACGATATTGCCGCGCTGACTAAGGCGTTTGAGCGTAACGCCGTGGTGCTCGGCGCGACCGTGGATGCCGACCTGTTCGCCTACGCTGAGGACGACCTGGAGGCGTCCGTTCAGGTGTTCTTCGTGCGCGGCGGCAGGATCCGCGGCCAGCGCGGCTGGATCGTGGAGAAGGTCAACGACAGCACCGACGCACAGCTCATCGAGCAGCTCATCGCGCAGGTGTACAGCGATATTGCGGCGAGCCTCGCCTCCCAGAAGGATGCCGAGAAGAGCCTGAACAGCTACGATATTCCGCGTTCCGTGCTGGTGCCGGTGGAGCCCGAGAACAAGGAGCAGCTGGTGTCCTGGCTGGCGGAGGTGCGCGGCGGCCCCGTGGAAATTAGCGTCCCGCAGCGCGGCGACAAGGCAGAGCTCATGAAGACGGTCGCCGAGAACGCCCGCCAGTCGCTGACCCTGCACAAGAGCCGCCGTGCCGGTGATTTGACCACCCGCAGCGCCTCCCTCGTGGAGCTGCAGGAGGCGCTGGAGCTACCGGACCCGCTGCTGCGCATCGAGTGCTACGACATTTCGCATGTGCAGGGCACGAACGTGGTCGCGTCCATGGTCGTCTTTGAGGACGGCATGCCCGCGAAGAACGCCTACCGCACCTACAGCATTACCGGCGACGCCGCGCGTGACGATACCGCCAGCATGTACGACGTCATTACGCGCCGCTTCAAGAGGCACCTGGCGCAGCAGGCGGAACGTGAAGCTGCGCCCGTGCACTCCGGCGAGATTGACGCCTCCACGCCCGAGCCTGCGAAGTTTGCCTACCCGCCGAACCTGGTGCTCGTGGACGGCGGTCCGCCGCAGGTGGCTGCCGCATCCGCCGCGCTGAGCGACCTGGGCATCACGGATGTGTACGTTGCCGGCATCGCTAAGCGCCTGGAGGAACTGTGGCTACCGGACGACGACTACCCGGTCGTGCTGCCGCGCACCTCGCAGGCACTGTACCTGGTGCAGCGCATCCGCGATGAGGCGCACCGTTTCGCTATCACCTTCCACCGTTCCAAGCGCGGTAAGGCGATGGTCGCCTCCGCCCTGGATGAGGTGCCCGGTCTGGGCGAGGTGAAGCGTTCCGCGCTGATTAAGCATTTCGGGTCGGTGGCTCAGATTAAGCAGGCGAGCGCCGAGGAGCTGACGGCGGTGCCGGGTATTGGTCCGGCGTTGGCTCAGAAGATTCTGGCGGCGCTGACCTAATCCTCTGGCTGGCGCTGGCCTAAGTGCCTGCTGGCGCTGACCTAATCCTCTGGCTGGCGCTGGGTGAAGGCCCGCCCGGGGTGTGAACGTAGCACCCCGCCTCGTAATGGCGCTTAACAAACGTGTCATAATTGAAGGAAACCGTCATCATTACGAGCGCGCTATCTTCGCGCGCCCTCAACCAGTAGAGTGGAAACCGTGAGTAATAACCATCTGCGCCTATTCACCAGCGAGTCGGTGACTGAAGGCCACCCCGATAAGATTTGTGACCAGATTTCTGACGCCATCCTTGACGGCATCATCGCCCAGGATCCCGCAGCGAACGTTGCTGTGGAGACCATGGTGACCACCGGGCAGGTGCACGTTGCGGGTGAGGTGACCACCTCCAGCTACGTCGAAATCCCCTCCATCGTGCGCGAGACCATTCTGGGCATCGGCTACGATTCCTCCACCCGCGGCTTCGACGGCGAGTTCTGCGGCGTGTCCGTGTCCATTGGCGAGCAGTCCCCGGACATTAACGCCGGCGTGTACGAGTCCCTCGAGGTTCGTCAGGGTATTGCTGCTGACGAGTACGACCGCCAGGGTGCGGGCGACCAGGGCATCATGTTCGGTTACGCTTCGAACGAGACGAACGTGCTGATGCCCGCCCCGATTTGGCTGGCGCACCGCCTCTCTGAGCGTCTGACCAAGGTCCGTAAGGACGGCCTGCTGACCGAGCTGCGCCCCGACGGCAAGACTCAGGTGACCCTCGGCTACGATTCGAACAACGTGCCTGTCTCCGTGGACACCGTCGTTGTTTCGAGCCAGCACACCGCAAGCTACGACCTGGCTGACCTGCGTGCAGATATTGAGAAGCACGTTATCGCACCGGTTCTGGGCAGCGTCGAGCTGGATTCCTCCAACGCTAAGTTCATTGTGAACCCCGCTGGTCGCTTCGTTCAGGGTGGTCCCGTGGGTGACGCGGGCCTGACCGGCCGCAAGATTATTGTGGACACCTACGGCGGTTCGGCTCGTCACGGTGGTGGCGCGTTCTCCGGTAAGGACCCGTCGAAGGTGGACCGTTCCGCAGCGTACGCAATGCGTTGGGTTGCGAAGAACATTGTGGGTGCCGGTCTTGCCGACCGCGCCGAGGTTCAGGTTGCGTACGCTATCGGCCAGGCAGCGCCGGTCGGTCTGTACGTTGAAACCTTCGGCACCGAGAAGGTCGACCCGATCAAGATTGAGAAGGCTGTGCATGAGGTCTTTGACCTGCGCCCGCTGGCAATCATTAACGAACTGGATCTGCGCCGCCCGATTTACAAGAAGACCGCAGCTCACGGCCACTTCGGTCGTACCGAGCCGGAATTCACCTGGGAGCGCCTGAACCGCGTGGATGCACTGCGTTCGGCAGTGTCCTCCTCCTAATATCTGTCAGGGTAGAGGAGCACGCTGATTCGGGTGACTCAGAGCAGTTCTGAATCGAACTTTTCGGCACCGTTGGGTGCTCAGCAGGAATCCCTGCAACAGCTTGACCTGTTGCAGGGATTTCCTGCTCTTCGTGATGCCCTGATTCCAGCTGCCCCGGAGCCGGTGAACGTTGCCGCCGAGTTGGAGGCGAGCGGCGTGCCGAACCCTGTGGCGCGTGTGCGCGTGGATAGCACCCTGCCGCAGGTGGACCGCACGTTTGATTACCGTGTGCCCGCCGAGCTGAGTGAGGATGCGGTGCCCGGCGCCCGCGTGCGCGTGCTGTTCAACGGCCACGAGCTGACCGGTTACATTGAGGAGCGCGCCGCTACGACTGATTGGACGCGCACTTCGCTGCTGCCGCTCAAGTCGGTGCTGTCGCGTGTGCCCTCTGTTGCGCCCGAAATTTTTGCGCTTGCCGAGGCCCTTGCTGACCGTTACGCCTCCACGGTGGCGAACGTGCTGCGCCTGGCGGTGCCGCCGCGCATTGCCGCGCTGGATAAGAAGTACGCGCCCCTTCTGCCGGGTTACGAGTCGGCGTATTTGGGTGATTCTGCCCCGGTAAGCACTTCCGATGCTCCCGAGAGCGCGGATCCGGAGCACGCGGAATCTGAGCCTTCTACCGCCTCCGCTACTGCCAGCGCTACCGACCCGTACGCTTGGCTTGCCACCCCCGGTGCACCCGCGCCCTTCGTGCTGAACCCGCCGGCGCTGAACCCGGACGCGCCGGATGCCGCCTCCGTCTTCTCCGATTACGAGAACGGCGCGGAGTTCATTGAAGATGTTGCCGCCGGTGCCGCGACCCGCGCCGTGATGACGGTTCTTCCCGGCCACCTGGAGCACACGTGGGCGGATGTTTTGGCGACCGCACTCGCGGCTGCTGCTGCCAGTGGTCGCGGCGCTATTGCGGTGGTTCCGACCGCTAAGAACCTGGATCTTCTGGAGGCGGCGCTCGCCGAGCGTCTGCCGGCTGATTCGTTTGTGCGTTTGAGTTCTGATTCGACTCCGCATACTCGCTATCACGGTTTTGTGAAGGCGCGTTTGGGGCAGGTGCCGGTGGTGATTGGTACCCGCGCGGCGGCCTACGCGCCGGTGGCGAACCTGGGCCTGGTGGTGTGCTGGGATGACGGCGATTCTTCGCTGGTGGAGCAGCGCGCCCCGTATTGTCATGCCCGTGACGTGTTGCTTCTGCGTGCTTCTGCTGAGGGTACTGCGGCGCTGTTTGCCGGGTTCAGCATGAGTAGTGAGGCGGCGCGTCTGGTGCGTACCCGCTGGGCGTCTCATGTGCGTGCGCCGCGTGCGTTGGTGCGTGATTATTCGCCGCGTATTTTTTCGACGGGTTCGGAGTTTGAGTTGGCGCGTGACCCGTTGGCGGCGATGGCGCGTATTCCGCACTTGGCGTTTGAGCATGCTCGTCGGGCGTTGGCGCGTGGTCCTGTGTTGGTGCAGGTGGCGCGTAGTGGTTATATTCCGTCGTTTTCGTGTGAGCGTTGCCGCATGCCGGCGCGTTGTGGCGAGTGTAGTGGGCCTTTGTCGGTGGCTTCGGGTTCGTCGGTTCCGTCGTGTTCGTGGTGTGGTCATTTGGCGCAGCAGTGGCGTTGTTCTGAGTGTGGTTTTACGCATTGGCGTTATTCGGCGGCGGGTGCGACTCGTACTGCTGAGGAGCTGGGTCGTGCGTTCCCGAATGTTCCGGTGATTTCTTCGGCGGGTGACCATGTGCGCGCGTCGGTTGGTCCTGAGCCTGCGTTGGTGGTGGCGACTCCGGGTGCTGAGCCGGTGGCTTTTGGTGGCTATGCGGCGGCGCTTCTTCTGGATGCCGATAAGATGCTTCGTTTTGATTCGTTGCGTGCTCCGGAGGCGGCGTTGCGTCGCTGGTTGAATGCGGCGGCGTTGGTTCGTCCGGCGGCTCTTGAGGGTACGGTGGTGACGACTGCTTCGCCGTCGCCGGTGGAGCAGGCGCTGGTGCGTTGGGATCCGGCGTGGTTTGCTCGTCAGGAGCTGGAGGAGCGCGCTCAGACGGGTCTGCCTCCGGCGGTTCGTACGGCTGCGGTGACCGGTGCGGAGGCGGATGTTCGCGCCTTCATGGAGGAGCTCTTGGGTTCTTCTGCGTTGCCGGAGCGGGTGCGTGAGCAGTTGCGTATTGTGGGTCCGGTTCCTCTGGATCAGGGGTATTTTGCCTGGTCGGAGTCTCTTGAGGAGGATTCTGAGGAGGCGCCGGTTCAGGGCGATTGGCGTACCCTGATGTTCTTTTCGTACGGCATTGCGCAGCAGGTGACCCGTGAGTTGCGTGCTACGCGTGCAACGATTGCGGGGTTGAAGAAGAACGTGGGGGAGCGTCCGGTTCAGATTCGCTGTGACGGCTTGGACGTGCTGTGATTTTCTAGTCGTGCTGTAGTGTTCTAGTGAGGGGCGGTTTTTGCCCCGGGTTGGGCGTTGAGCACGCGGGTTTGTGGGCGCGTTGTGTGCAGAGGCGAGGAGGTGAGAGGCGTGTCGAAGGTGCCTCATCTGCTGAAGGGTAGTGCGCTGCCTGATGGTGAGCAACGGCGGCTGGCTGAGTATGCTTTTGTGCATCCGAAGAGTGCCCTGCATCGTAAGGGTAAGCATCACGATGCGGCGGTGCTGCTGGTTCACGGTATCGGCTACCAGAATCACGGCGAGACGCTCGCGTATTTTGGCAAGCCGGTGGCGCATAGTGTGCAGACTCTGCTGGCGCTGAACACGGATTCTGTCGCGCTCTCCGAAGAGAACCCCGCCGCGGAGGCTTCTGCGCGGGTTCGTGTTGAGGTGATTCCTGACGGTGATACCCTCCCGCCTGCTGCTGAGGTGAACCCGCTGAGCCACCATAGCGAGTTGACGTATTCGTTGACGATTGAGCGCACGGAGTACCCTGCCGACCCGGTTGAGGAGCCACCCGCGCCGGAAGGTGCCGGTTTTAATCGCTCTAGTTTTGAGTTGCCCAAGGTGGAGCTACCCAAGGTGGAGTTGCCCAAGGTTGAACTGCCCAAGGTGGAACTCCCTAAGATTGATCTGCCGAAAATTGAGCTTCCCAAGGTAGAGCTCCCGAACATCGAACTCCCGAATATCGAGCTGCCGAACCTTGAGCTTCCGCGCCTGCCTCAGCCGAAGCCGCGCCCGGTTCGCACGGTCACTCGCCGTAGCCTCCTTTTTCAGGAGGGCTTCTGGCGGCCCCGGCATTACCGCCCGTTGAAGGAGCATTTGCCCTGGTTGGCGTCGGTTTTGCCGCTGTTTTTGATGTTCTGCTTCTACTATGAGCGCCCCGGCGTGACCTGGCGTGAGCGTGCCGGGCACCTGCTGCGTTCTACGGCGCGGTTTGTGAACGTGGCGCTGTGGCTGGTGCTGGCGGCAATGGCTGTGATGACCTTCCGTGATGCTTTTGTGGCGTCCCTGGGTACTCCGCAGGGTGCGTTTACGGGCCTGGCGGCGGTGCTCGGCCTGGGTATTGTGGGCTGGATTTTGGCTCGTCGTGCCCGTGAGCTGTGGGCGCTGGTGAAGGCTATTCCTACGCAGCTGATTCAGACGGCGACCAGCCCGGACTCGCGCGATTTGGAGCGTATTTATGCGCGTCTGGATTGTCAGCTGGACGATTTGAGTTCCCGTAGCGATGCGGTGGGTATTATTGCCCATTCGCAGGGCGGCTACCTGGGATATGAGTTGTTGCGTCGTCGTGCGGCGGCGGGTAAGAAGCCGATTCGTTTCTTCTACGGTCTGGGTAGTGGTGTGGTTCCGATTAGCATTATCGCTAGTGACCGTAACGATATTCCGGCGCCCCTGGATGCCGGGGCGGCTACCGTAACCGCGCGATGCTGCTGTGGGTGAGCGCGGTCGCGGCGTTCTCATGGCTGGTGGAGGCGTCCCTGCTGTTTGGTCCGTACCGTTCGCTACTGCATCATGCGATGCTGGTTCCGCTGGCGTTGAGCGTGGTGCCGCTGGTGGCGAGCGTGCCGGGCACTTTGAAGGGGCGGGTGCGTATTGTCCGCAAGGCAACCGCCTCCTCAAAAATCTCTGCAACTACCTCCGCAAACACCCCGGCGGATGTGCGCCTGGTGAACCCGTACGGCACGCGCGCCTACGTGAAGTGGCTGATTCCGCTGCTCTTCGTGCACGGCGTTTTCATGCTGTACGCGGTGTTCATGCTGCTGCTGGCTCAGCTGCGTGTTGAGGGCGCTATCCCTGAACTAACGCCCGCTTCGGTGGCGTTTTGGGGTGCGCTGATTCTGGTGCTCATGATGTCGGTGCGTAGCGCCTGCCACCTGTATGTGCGCGCCTACGCGCCGATGCTGCAGGGCCTTGATGTGGCTGACCGGTGTGAGATTTCCGCTCGTGGAGACAGTATCGGAAGGTCGAATATCACTCAGCCCGCCGGTGTGGATGTCAGCTTTGTGACCCTGCCGGGACCCTCGGTGAACAGCCACATGCAGTACTTTGACGCGTGCTCGCCGGTGCCGTTGATGCTTTCGCACCGCCTGATTCCGCACATGATGCCGGCGGGGGAGCAGGCGCAGAAGGCAGCGGATTTCACCGATATTGGTGCGGAGCTGAACCGTGGTTTTGCGCGGGTGAAGAAGCTGATGCGCATCACGCATTACGGGCTGTATGCGGTGCTTCTGCTGATGCTGTCGGTGCTGTTGAATGCGGCATCGCCGGTGAGCCTGTCCGCGTTGACGGGGCTTGATACGTCGCGCCTGCATTCGGAGGGCTTCAATCGTTTGGCGGCGGGGGCTCAGCAGCTGCGTGAGCAGGCGGGTTCTTCGGATCTGCTGCTGTGGATTCTGGTCAGCATTTTTGTGGTGGAGGCGCTGCTGATGATGGTGCTTTCGCCGTGGACTCAGCGGCGTTTGCAGCGTGCGTTCATGATGCGCAAGGTGGACCGTACGGGTCAGCTGAGCGAGTTCAATCCTTTGCCGATGGTGACGGCTCTTCTGGGCCTTGATGGTGACGAGGATGATGACGAAGATGAAGCCGTGGCGAGCGCAGGGGAGAAGGGCGCGTCTCAAACTTATGCAGTCCAGACCAGTACAGCACAGGCGAACGGGATGTAGATTAGTCTCGCTCGGCGGGGGCTCACATCCGCCATTTTATGCACCTTTGTGCATTTAGTGGTTGATGGTAGCTCTAGGTGCTCCTAATTAGCGTAGTCTCTGTATCCACGGTAATATATTCAGCACTGCGGATACTATTTCGGTGCTTGTCGAGGTGGTATTGGCGGTATCTATCACTCAACTTCGCGCACGCTTCACAACCGTGCGCACCAACGAAAGATGAATACTGGTGACTCAGACTATGATCGCCCCCGCATACGAACCTGCATGCGGCGGGTCTGCTTCTGTACACAATTACGGCGTCATGCACCCGGACCCCGTGTTGCTTTCCGATATGACCAGCGCAGAACGAGGAGCTGTTTACCGCTACTTGGCGCGCTTCGCTGAGCTGGATGACGCAAAGATTTTCTACGCGTACGGTCACGCTTACGAGCTGGCTCGTAAGGATGCTGAACGCGGTCTCTACGCAACTATGGCGTAGCCTGCATAATTAGCTTTGGAAATGCTGCTGCACTCTTCGTGAGTGCGGCAGCATTTCTGCTTTTCGGGCTGGCTTTCACACTGGCTTTCACATTGGCTTTCGGGTGGGCTTTAGTTCGGTTGGGAACTCGGCGGTCGCATGCCGCTATGATGCCCCTGATTTCTTCCTGACAACCGGGTCTTCCTGACAATCGGGGCCGCGTCCACTATGGGGGCGTTCCCTGATGGTTCTTGAACATTGATTAGCTCTTGGGTAGTTTAGAGGTATCACAACCACTACTGCGAAGAGACTTCTGGTGATCTCCGTAGGTTCTTTTCGCGGTGTTGCCTCCGGTAGCGTCTGCATTGTTGCGGCGCTGCCCTAAGAAACGCCCTAAGGAAAGGTTCTCGCCGATGAGCTTCACCAATATTGCCTATGATTACGAGCCGGAATTTGGCGATTCGGCACCGAGCCGCGACAACGGCATTACTCACCCGGACCCTGTTCTGCTGTCCTCGATGACGAAGGCTCAGCGTGGCGCGGTGTGCCGTTACCTGGCTCGTTTTGCTGAGCTGGATGACGCGAAGATTTTCTACGCGTACGGTCACGCGGATGAGCTGGCCGCGAAGGAAGCGGCTCGTACCGGTAGCTTTGCTACGGTCTAAGGATTCCTGCTCCGGTGTGATGCGGTGAGGCTGCACCTTCCGGATGCGCCCTCAGGGTGCCCGAGCTCTGCGAGGGCGGGTTCCCTGCGTCGGCGCGGAGGAAGTGTGTAGAGAACCGCCGCTTGTAGACCTTTGTCGCAAGCCATCCTTGCACTCCCTTACCGCAAGCCACATATGCTACCCGGCGACCACGAATTGAATACGAGAATGCCGCCGCACCCTCCCGAATTTCGGGGGAGCGTGGCGGCATTTCTTTGCCCAACGCAGGCTTTAGAGCCCGCGCACGACCTCTAGCAGTTTGAGCGCCGAGTCGCGCCAGGAGTAGCGGCGCACATCCGACAGGCCGTCAATAATCACGCGCTCGCGAACGGCGGTGTCCTCCAGCGAGCGGATAGCCTTCACCCAGTCGGCGGCGTGCGCCTCCGGGGCACCGTCAACCGGCGCGAACACGGCGTGCGGCGCAATCTCACGGAAAATCGGGATGTCACTAATCACCGCGGGGCAACCGGCAGCCTGAGCCTCGACCACGGGCAGGCCGTAACCCTCCTCGCGGGAGGCAGTCACCAGGGCGTGCGCCTGGCGGAGCAGCTGCTGGTACTCCTCGTCGCTCACGCCGTTGTGCACCTCCACGTTCTCACCGATGAGGCGTTCGTCGGTGAGCTGCACCAGGCGCTGCGGCGGCATCTTCGACAGCAGATGCAGGCGGTAATCAGGCAGGGAACGCATCGCCAGCAGCAGGGTTTCTACGTTCTTGTACGGCATGAAAGAACCCATGTACACCAGGTGCTTGACGGGCTGCTCTTCGCGGGTGGTGGCGCGTTCCAGCGCGGTCTGGCGGGAGACGACGCTGCCGGGCTGCGGGGCGTTGGGCACCACGAACAGCGGCTTGGTGGTCAGCTCGTGCTCACGAATCAGCGAGGCGGTCGACTCAGAAACCGTCACGACCGCGTCGCCGTGATTGAGCAGGAAGCGCTGCGGGGTGTAGGTCTTGTGGAAGAGTCGCCAGCCCACGCGCACCGGTGCGGGCAGGAACCCGGGCGGGGTCGGGTGCGAGTAGTAGATCAAATCGTGCAGGGTAAGGATCAGTTTGAATTTGCGTCCGGTGGAGCCGATGGTCTGCATGGGGGAGAACACCACGTCCGGCGCGTACTTGTTCAACTGCAGGGCTGCGGTCGGTTCGAGCGGGCCGGTGGGCGAGCAGATCTTCACGTGCGGCAGGTCAGGCAGCATGTCCAGCTGACGCTCGTCGCTAATGATCATGGTCAGGTCGAGGTCGGCGGCGGCTTCGTCACCGGTGTCAATGAGGGTTTTGAGCGCGCCCAGTAGGGAGGCGGTGTAGCGGCTGATGCCGTCGTGGAAGCCGATACGGGTGTATCGGGCGTCAACCATGAGTTTCATGTTGGTTCCTTACTTCTCGTTCCCTGAGTGGCCGGCGGCGAAATCGGCGATGAGTTCCGCGGCGCGGCGAGGGGTTTCGTAGTGGATGAGGTGCCCGACTTCGGGGATCATGTCCAGGCGCTCGCGGGCACCGGTCGAAGTAGCGGGCAGGCGGCGGGAGGTCAGCGCCGCGTACATGGCGCGAGCTGTTTCGGGGGTGCCCAGGTCGTCGTCTTCGGCAACGAGCATTTGCACCGGCACCCGGATGGCGGCGGCGTATTCGGCGGCGGTGTGCGTAATGGACGCTTCGTAGGCGCTGAGCACTCCGCGGCGGGAGCCGAAGGAGCCGAAGTAGGCGGCGTGCTGGCCGTTGATGAAGCGGCGCATTGCCTTGTCTTTGGTGCGCATCATGACTTCGCTGGAGGCGCGGGTAATCAGCTGCGAACGCAGGAGCGGGTAGCCGATTTTTTCGGGTAGTGCCGCGCCGGCGCGGTAGTAAAGGGAGGCGAGGCGGGAGGCGACGCGCTGGCTGCCTTCGAGGGCGGGCTCGCTAATCGGGTTGATGAGCGAGAGGAGCGCGAGCGAGTTCGGGTGTGCGGCGGCGAAGGCGCTGGTGACGATGGAACCGAAGGAGTGGCCGACCAGGTGCAGCGGTAGGGGCTGTGCATCCTCGCGGGCGGGGTTAGTGTGCTTCACAAAGTCGTTTAGCCACGTCACGTACGCGTTGATGTTGTCTCCGCCCTGAGCATTTTCATCCCGAGTGTTTTTGCCCTGAGTGCCTTCGGGCAGGTCTGCGGAGCGACCAAAGCCGGGCAGGTCGGGGCTGATGATGCTGACGTTCGGAATGAGCTTCAGCAGGTAGTTCGCGATGATTTCCAGGCCGTGGTGGTCGCCCCGGAAGCCGTGCACGAGCAGCACGGGGTAGGAGCCTTCAGGGAAGGTGCCGTCGTTCATGCCTTTGCCGTACTGCCAGTAGCGGGTCATGACCACCTGCGCACCGTCACCGATGAGGGTGTCGTGGCGGGTGCCGGGAATGAGCGGGCCGGGCACACCCTCAAGAACTGAGGTGTTGGGGGAGTCCGGGGTAACGGTGGAGGTCATGGGTACCTTTCGGGGGTTGGGTACTGGGACGGCAAAGTCCCGTTCTTAATTCTAGGGGAGAAGCCTGAAAGGGCTCTGAAACTTGCGCCCCGCATCGTCAGCTGGGCGGGCGGTGCCGTCCATTTGGTAGTCGGTGCGGCCTCAACTCTGGCGCGGTGCGGGTTTCGCGTTACACTTGGAGGGTTAAGTTTTTATCAACCTGTCTTTATTTAAGGAATCGCTGTGTCTGCTCAGGTAGAGACCGAACGCAACGAAAATGCGTACGACTTCCGCGCTATGGAAGCCAAGTGGCGCCCCTACTGGGACGAAACGAAGGTTTTCCAGCCCACCGGTGACGCCCCCAAGGGCCGCAAGTATGTGCTGGATATGTTCCCGTACCCCTCCGGTGACCTTCACATGGGTCACGCGGAGGCATTCGCTATTGGTGACATGAACGCCCGCTACTTCAAGCAGTGCGGCTACGATGTTCTGCACCCGATTGGCTGGGACTCCTTCGGCCTGCCCGCTGAGAACGCAGCCATTAAGAACGACACTCACCCCAAGGAGTGGACGTACAAGAACATTGAGACTCAGGCTGAGTCCTTCAAGCGCTACGCTATTGCCGCTGACTGGAGCCGCCGCCTGCACACCTCGGACCCCGAGTACTACAAGTGGACTCAGTGGCTGTTCGAGCAGTTCTACAAGAAGGGCCTGGCGTACCGTAAGGACTCCATGGTCAACTGGTGCCCCAAGGACCAGACCGTGCTCGCGAACGAGCAGGTTGTCAACGGTGCGTGTGAGCGTTGCGGTACTACCGTGACTAAGAAGTCGCTGAACCAGTGGTACTTCAAGATCACTGATTACGCACAGCAGCTGCTGGACGACATGGAGCAGCTGGAGGGCAAGTGGCCCGACCGTGTTCTGCTCATGCAGCGCAACTGGATTGGCCGTTCTGAGGGCGCTGAGGTGCGCTTCGAGATTGAGGCGACCGAGGACCAGGCTGCTGAGTCCTTCATCGTGTTCACCACCCGCCCGGACACCCTGTACGGCGCAACCTTCATCGTGGTTGCTGCGGATGCGGCGTTCGCCGAGCAGATCGTGGCACCCGAGCACAAGGCTGACCTGGAGCAGTACCGCGAAGACATTAAGGCACTGAGCGATATTGACCGCCAGTCCTCTGACCGCGAGAAGACCGGCGTGTTCACCGGCCGCTACGCGATTAACCCGCTGACCGGCGCGAAGCTGCCCGTCTGGGCTTCTGACTACGTGCTCGCCGATTACGGTACCGGCGCGATTATGGCTGTGCCCGCGCACGACCAGCGCGACCTTGAGTTCGCCCTGAAGTTCGACCTGCCCATCGTGAAGGTCCTGGACGTTGAGGGTGCTGAGGACCCGGCTACCAGCGGTGTTGCCGCAGCTGGTGACGGCGTGCTCATCAACTCCGGTGAGCTGACCGGCCTGCCGAAGGCTGAGGCGCTCGCTAAGGCTATTGAGCTGGTTGAGGCTGCCGGCACCGGTGAGGGCAAGGTCATTTACCGTCTGCGTGACTGGCTGCTGTCCCGCCAGCGTTTCTGGGGTACCCCCATCCCCGTGATTCACTGTGAGGATTGTGGCGAGGTTCTGGTGCCTGAGGATCAGCTGCCGGTGCTGCTGCCCGATAACCTGCGCGGTGAGCAGCTGGCTCCTAAGGGCCAGTCGCCCCTTGCTGCTGCCGATGACTGGGCGATTGTGCCTTGCCCCGAGTGTGGCAAGCAGGCTCGCCGTGACTCGGACACCATGGACACCTTCGTGGATTCCTCCTGGTACTTCCTGCGTTACGTTTCCCCGAACTTCGATGAGGGCCCCTTCGACCCGCAGGCTATGAGCGAGTGGGGTGCCGTCGACATGTACGTTGGCGGTGTGGAGCACGCTATTCTGCACCTGCTGTACGCACGCTTCTTCACCAAGGTTGTTCGCGACCTGGGTCTGATCAAGCACGATGAGCCGTTCAAGGCGCTCATGAACCAGGGTCAGGTGCTCAACGGCGGCAAGGCAATGTCCAAGTCGCTGGGTAACGGCGTGAACCTGGGTGAGCAGCTCGACAAGTTCGGTGTGGACGCTATCCGCACCACCATGATTTTCGCGTCCCCGCCCGAGGATGACGTGGACTGGGCCGACGTTTCTCCCGCCGGCTCGCAGAAGTTCCTGGCTCGCGCATGGCGTGTGGCTCAGGACGTCACCAGCGAACCCGGCGTTGACGCAACCACCGGTGACCTGGAGCTGCAGAAGCTGATTGCTCGCACCGTGCACGAGGTTCAGGGCCTGCTGGATAACGGCAAGTTCAATGTGGTTGTTGCTAAGACCATGGAGCTTGTTAACGCTACCCGTAAGGCTATTGACTCCGGTGCTGGTGCGGCTGACCCGGCTGTCCGTAAGGCTGCTGAGACTATCGCGATTCTGCTGTCTCTGTACGCACCCTACACCGCTGAGGACATGTGGCACGCTCTCGGCCACGACACCCCGGTTCTGACCGCGGGCTTCCCCGAGGTTGACCCGGCTCTGCTGGTGGATGACACCGTCACCGCTATCGTGCAGATTAAGGGCAAGGTCAAGGCTCGCCTGGAGGTTGCAAAGGATATTTCTGAGCAGGAGCTTCAGGAGCTGGCTCTGGCGGATGCTACTGTTCAGCGTTCGATTGGTGACGCCGAGATCCGCAAGGTGATTGTGCGTGCGCCTAAGCTCGTGAACATCGTAATCTAAGCTTTGTAGCTAACTAAGCTTCTTAGATAAAGCACAAGCCCCGCTGTGGCTTCGGTTCGTTTTATGGAACGAACCCGGAGGCGCGGCGGGGCTTGCGCCGTTAACGCGGCCTTTAGCGCGTTGAACCTGGACGTTCTGCTCTGCCGGGGCTATGGTGGTAGAAGCCCACAATGAGACGCCAGACACAATAGTTGTGTCGTGAATATAACCAGCAGGGGAGAGGGACTAATGAGCCAGAAGGATACTCAGCAGAAACATGCTGAGCGGGCACATCCTGCACACGAGCAGGATAATGCGCCCCGCATTGCCGTGGTAACCGATAGCGCCGCCGCCCTTGACCCGGAGCTCGTGCGGCGCCTGAGCGCTTGCGGTAATTTTGTGCTGGTTCCGATGCCGGTGACTATTCGCACGCCCGGTGAGCCGGACCGTCAACTGCAGGACTTGACCGCCGCCGAGGTGGATGAGGCGATTATGCTTGCGCACGTGATGGGTCAGACGGTGAGCACTTCCGGGCCTGCGCCGGGCGTGTTTGCTGATGTGTATGACGATTTGGCGTCGCGAGGTTTTATGCATGTGGTGTCTGTGCATTTGTCCGGCGAGCTCTCAGGTACGGTGGAGGCGGCACGCACCGGTGCCCGCCTGAGCCGCCTGGGTTCCGAGGGCGTGAGCGTGGTGGATAGCCGCACGGTCGCGGGCGCTTACGGTCATGCGGTGGTGCGCGCCCTGGAGGTGCTGAACTCTGCCTCCGCAGGCTTGCGCGTTGAGAATCCGAACCCTGAGTATCCGAGCCCTGACTATCCAACTGCGGCGCAGCTGGTGGACTATATTCAGTCCGTCTGCGAGCAGTCCACGCTCTACTTCTATATCCCGACCCTGGATGCTCTGCGCCGCGGTGGCCGTGTTTCCCCGGCGTTGGCGATGGTGGGTCAGATGTTCCAGATTAAGCCGATTGGAACGATTACCGAGGGCAAGCTGGCGTATGTGGAACGCCCCCGCACTGCGGCGCGCGCCCTAGAGCGCCTGGTGGAGGTGACCGTGCAGACCTGCCGTGAGCATCAGCATGCGGCGGCGCTCAGCTCTGCTTCAGTGGGCTCTACCGCCGCCGACCCCGCTAGTTCTTCGTTTGCCGCATCCCCGTGCGGTGAGGTGGTTGCGGTGCATCATGTGGGCAATGCGGCGCAGGCGCTGCAGCTGTATGAGCAGGTTCAGCAGATGCTGGGGGAGAGCTCCCTCGTTCATGATGCTGCCGACTCTTCGGCGCCGGAGTTTTTGGTGAGTGCGTTACCGCCGGTGCTGTCGGCTCATTCGGGTTTGGGTGCTGTGGCGCTGGTCGTTTATTAGGATCGTGCACTAGCCGCCTTCCGATGTGCCCATGCTGACCCCGTGTTGTGTGTCTGCGAGTGCACTCGTGCAGTGTTCTTGTGCGGTGTTTTCGTATGATGCGCCGCGGGCGACACGAAATGCGACACGAAATATGCGCAAATTTGTACATCGGGAGCGTATTTAGCCCTCTTTAAGGCTGTGGTGTGTCTTACTTTGGGGTCGTCTGTTTTTGGGTGAGAATTTGCACCGTGTGCGAGCGTATCGGGTGTCATTGAAACCCATTCGCAGGTGAAAGGGTATTTTTTACCCTCAGATTTTGCCTTGATATGGCGCGGTTTTTAGCAAATGTGTGTTTCGTGTGTGTTTATGTTGCCCTGACCGTATCGCAACATTTTCTAGGGGCGAACGCAACGTAAAACAACAGAAAACAACGGGTTTTTGCCGATTTTTATGGCACAACTCACAAAAATTTCTTGATGGAACACACCAAAACACACACAAACTAAGGTAGGATTGTTACCAACAACGGCGGAACGAACCGGGCAACATAGAGCACGGACGAATCCGACAAACCAGAGCCTACAAGGCATCGGATTCGTACACCGCCACCAACGCACTGACAAGGAGATACTCCAGTGACTGTACGCGTAGCAATCAACGGCTTCGGCCGCATCGGCCGCACCTTCTTCCGCGCAGCTCAGACCGAGGGCGTCGGCTTCGAGATCGTCGCAATCAACGACCTCACCGATGTTGAGACCCTGGCACACCTGCTCAAGTACGACTCCATTATGGGTCGCTTCGGCGCAGAGGTCGAGGTCAAGGAAGGCGCGCTGGTTGTTGACGGCAAGGAAATCAAGATCCTCGCTGAGCGTGACCCCCAGAACCTCCCCTGGAAGGACCTGGGCGTTGACGTAGTCCTCGAGTCCACCGGTTTCTTCACCGACGGCACCAAGGCAAAGGCACACATTGAGGCTGGCGCTAAGAAGGTTATCCTCTCCGCTCCCGGTAAGAACATCGACGGCACCTTCGTCATGGGCGTGAACGACGACCAGTACGATGCAGCTAACCACCACATCGTCTCCAACGCATCCTGCACCACCAACTGCCTCGCTCCGATGGCTAAGGTCCTGAACGACGCATTCGGCATCAAGCAGGGTCTGATGACCACCATCCACGCATACACCGCTGACCAGCGTCTGCAGGATGCTCCCCACCGCGACCTGCGCCGTGCACGCGCAGCAGCTGTGAACATGGTCCCCACCTCCACCGGTGCAGCAGCAGCTGTTGGCCTGGTTCTGCCCGAGCTGAAGGGTAAGCTGGACGGCTTCGCAGTCCGCGTTCCCACCATCACCGGCTCCATCACCGACCTGACCTTCACCGCTGAGCGCGAGGTCACCGTTGAGGAAGTCAACGCAGCAGTCAAGGCAGCAGCTGAGGGTCCCCTGAAGGGCATCATCAAGTACAACGAGGATCCCATCGTGTCCAAGGACATTGAGGGTGAGCCCATCTCCACCGTCTTCGACGCACCGCTGACCAAGGTCATCGGCGACCAGGTGAAGGTTATCGCTTGGTACGACAACGAGTACGGCTACGTTGCACGCCTCGTGATGTTCACCAACAAGGTTGTGGCATCCCTCTAAGCCCCCAATAGGCTTACGACGCTCACCGAGTGTAAGCGTCACCCCGCGTAACTAACGCATAGTGAACCCCGGCACCACCGCATCAAGCGGGGGAGTCGGGGTTTGCTGTACCAAGGCCCTATGTAAAGGGTCTTAATAAAACCCCAAAATGTATAAACATACTATTTTCCGTCGCCCTTTTTGGGTCAAAAATACCGTAAGGAAATAGCTGACAGAGAGTGCGAATATCCGCGATATTCTGCGGAAAAACACCATATAAAAGCTATTTACTAGGCTGTCAATCACCCTAATGTTCGGTATGATGGAAACGGTATATAAACCCACCTATCCAGGAGGAATTCCTATGGCTAAGGCACTGTCCGAACTGCTCGAAGAAGGCGTCGCAGGCCGCCACGTTCTCGTCCGTTCCGACCTGAACGTACCCCTGAAGGACGGCGTTGTCACCGACGACGGCCGCGTCCGCGCATCCCTGCCCGTCATTGAGAAGCTTGCCAAGGCTGGCGCACGCGTTATCGTGACCGCGCACCTGGGCCGCCCCAAGGGCAAGGTCGACCCCCAGTACTCCATCGCACCGGCAGCTGCACGCCTGGCTGAGCTGGCATCCGTGCCCGTGAAGGTTGCAACCGACCTGGTAGGCGAGGACGCAAAGGCTAAGGCAGCAGCCCTGGCTGACGGCGAAGTTCTGGTCGTTGAGAACGTCCGCTACGACGCACGCGAGACCTCCAAGGACGACGCAGAGCGCGGCGAATTCGCTGACGAGCTGGTCGCACTGACCGGCGAGAACGGCGCATACGTGAACGACGCATTCGGCGCGGTTCACCGCAAGCACGCTTCCGTCTACGACGTTGCTAAGCGTCTGCCCGCATACCTGGGTGACCTGGTGAAGAAGGAAGTTGACGTTCTGGCTAAGACCCTGAACGACCCCGAGCGTCCCTTCGTTGTGGTCATGGGTGGCGCTAAGGTTTCCGACAAGCTCGCCGTGATTGACAACCTGATCGGTAAGGCTGACACCATCCTCATTGGTGGCGGTATGGGATACACCTTCGCATATGCACAGGGCTACGAGGTTGGCCAGTCGCTGCTGGAGAAGGACCAGGTCGACAACGTTCTGCGTTACCTGAAGGAAGCTCCCGAGAAGGGCACCGAGATCATCACCGCAGTGGACGTTGTCTGGTCTGACGCATTCTCCGCTGACGCTAACACCGAGGTCCGCCCGATTGAGGACCTGACCGGCGGCAAGCTGGGTGCAGAGGCTGAGGGCCTGGACATTGGCCCCAAGACCGCTGAGATTTTCGCTGAGAAGATCAAGGGTGCAAAGACCATCTTCTGGAACGGCCCCGTTGGCGTGTTCGAGATTGCTCCCTTCGCTGAGGGTACCCGCGCAGTGGCTCAGGCTATCGTTGAGTCTGACGCGTTCTCCATCATTGGTGGTGGCGACTCTGCTTCTGCAGTCCGTAACCTGGGCTTCAAGGATGAGCAGTTCGGCCACATCTCCACCGGTGGCGGCGCTTCCCTCGAGTACATTGAGGGTAAGACCCTGCCCGGCCTGGAGGCACTGGGCGCCTAATCTGGGTGCACAGATTTAGTACACGGTTTTAGTGTAAGGAACCCCCGTCGGGGCGGTATTTCGGTACCGTTCCGGCGGGGGTTTCTGCATGCCCGCTCATACCCGGCTTACCCTATGCGGGTGGGGTTTTGGGGCTGCTTCCTGGCTATATGCTGTGGATTCCCTGGGTTTGGTGCCTCTAACCGGGATGCATAGAGGCGGCTTTACTAGACTGGAAATGTACAGGTTCCTGGCGCTCACCGGGCGGTACCCTTACGATTACCGCGGGGGAGTGAAGCAGGGAGCGCACGCACCTCCACAGGCAATCAAATACATGCAAGCGAATACAGGCGGGCGAAGACGCCCAGGTGCTGAACCCAGCCGCCCGAGCAGTCCAGGACCACCTCGGCAGCTCGTGAAAACGGCAACCAGCGAACATCGAATCCAAGGAGGGAAAGAATGACAGTAAACGCTCAAATGCTCTTTGACGAAAAAGACTACACCGGAACATACCCGTATGTAGCCGATGGCGTGATTGGGCCCTACACACCCGCAAACCGGGACCACCCCGCCTATTCGGCACCCGCCCCGGGCGTGAGGTACACGCCGAATGCTTACAAGGTGTCAAACCTGCGCCCCTACCTGGGCTACTACTACGCCTGCCAAAACTACATGATTCTCGCCTCCGAACCGGCAGTTCTGAGGATGGACAATATCCGCGAAGAAATGTTCTTCCCCACCATTCAGGACCTCTACGAAGAAGGTAAAGGCTGGGTCATTACCCCTAATCCCCAGATTCTGACCATGAACCTGCTGGAGGGGCAGCCGCGCCTCATTGACGAGACGCTAAAAATTGTGGAATGGAACGTGCGGTTCGATATCCTGCCCGAAGTTCAGGTGTACCGCAAAGACACAAACCAGGTGTACCCCATCACCGATTTTGATACGCGCGGCCTGATCCGAGACGGCGCAATACACGGGACTCTGCGCACACAATTCACGAATGAGTGGAGGCCCGTCCAATTCATCCCAGAAAATAGTTTGAGCTAGGGGAGGGGAGAGCAACATGACGAATAACTTTGGTGGACCCGGATACGGCGGACCCGGATACAACGAGCAACGAGCGCTCATGAGGTCTATGATTTCTCGCGCCAAGTTTATACGAGCTGGCGTGTTCGCCGGTGCCGCCCTCGTCGCGATAGGTTTTGGCTGGGGTACTAAACTGCTCAACGGGACGGGCTCGGAGTCCCAGGCCGATAAGAAGCGTGACCAGGAATTTGTGCGCCTGGAACCCACGGAGAAGTACGATGAGCTCCGTACCTTGGGGCCTTCCTCCGGGCCGCTGGTTTATACGGCATTCGAACGTAAGGGGCGCTTCATTCCTGCCACCGAAACGCAGGCTGCGCAGAACGTGCCGTACCCGATTCAGCAGCCCGGAATGGATAACTACGACCGTGCCGGCTTGTACGCATTCCTGGCGTACTTCTTTGCGTCGATGAATTACTTCTACCACACGGGCGACACGGAGCCTCTTTCTAAGGTCACGGACCCGGAAAAGGTGCTGCACCCCGAAATTCTTCGCCTGTACAGGGAGAAGCGCGGGTGGGTTATTTCGGCTGATAAGAATGTGCTGAGCGCCAATGTTGCTGATGATCTTATCGCCGGTGAAAAGGCTAAAAATACGAGCCGAAATATTCTGGTGAGCACCCTGTACACGACTAAGGCTAAGGACCTTGCGTTTTACGTTAAGGAGACGGGGGAGAAGCAAGATATCCGCAAATATTTGAAGTATCTGGGGCGTTTCTCGCTGGCTGTGGAGCATCTGCGCGGGCAGTGGGTGATTGTTGTTGACCGCGACGGCTACAGCAACCGCAACACCTACGAGCCGATCTACCCGCAAGGATTCGGGCAGCTGTAGTTTCTCTAAAAACCCCCGCCGGGCAGTACTTTCGGTACTGCGCTGGCGGGGGTTTCTTGCTGGACTTTCCCGGTGGGCTCTTCGCGGCTGGCTATGGGAGGTGGAAGTAGAGGGAGGTGGAATCCGTCCTACTGAGTTCGTGTGCCGCGGGCGCGTGTGTTACCTTGAAGGGTGTGTGATTCTCACTGTCACCGAGAGGGAACACACATGCAACGAGTGTGAGCGAGGATGCTCGTTCACCGTCACATCAACTTCCGGAAGTAAATATATGGGTAACGTCCACGCTAATACTGAAGCTGTTCCTTTTGACTTTGAGAGCGCTGAGGCTCTCAAAACGCATTTGACGCATCTAACTCAAGTAATCGAGCATCAGCTCCCTGCTCGCTATGGCGCCGACGGTACTTGTGGTGCCGCTCAACTCGCCCTGGAGGGGTTCACCGGTGGCTATGCACGAGTGTATAGAGCAAAGCTTGCTTCGTCATTTGCGCTGTTGCGAGAGTTTAAAGAGTGCTTTAGCAATGCAGCTCGTAATATGGAGACTTACATTCGTGCTGCCCGCGAGGAAGAACGCATCCGCCGAGAGATTACTGAATGGGAGAAGCTCAACGAACGTAATGAGATGATCAAACAACGTAAGGAGATGCTTTCTGAAGCATCAAAGGGGAGGGAATTCTCTCCCGGGCATTTGATGACGCCAAGTTCTGAAGAACTCGTTGAGCTTCCCCCTCGTCCTATGCCTTCCCACCCCCCGCATTTTGAGGTCTACACGCCCCGCCCTGTAGCTGACCCCTTCACTGGTGCTCAGGGTAACTCAGTTTCTTCAGGAGTTTCTCAAAGTGCTCTCGGACAGTTTGCCGAGGCAAACTCTTCTGCACAGGGTACTCAGCATTTGAATACCCAGATTGCGCTTGCTTCTGGTGGATCTACGGTTTCTATCGTGCCGCACAATGCGTATCAGCATCGTCAGGTCACTCTTTCTATGAATGCTGAACTTGGTCAGGCGCAGCTTCGCGTTGCATCCACCTATGCTCAGTTCCGTTCGAATACTTCATGGGGAACTTTTAACGCTGACTCTTTGATTGCTGCGTTGCATACCTGGATTGAGGATGTCGATGCAGATGTCCATTGGCTGGGTAAGCTTGCTCAAACGATGTTTGATGTCGCAAGTCGTGGCTACTTGGAAAAACCGGCTATTGAACATCACGAAGAACTTTCAGGGCCTGGGGCAAGGGCTCAAATTAGCCTCGACATGAACCTTCTGAATGAGCTGATGCATGATGACATTCCTATGCATCACCTACTGCAGGTTCCCGGCATGAGTATTACCGGTGTAAATATCTCATCCGGCTACGCAAATGACCCCGTCAACGTTGCAACCGGTAACTTCATTGAAAGTGAAGTTGACCTTCGCTCTCATGTAAACCCTGTGTTGCGTCTTGAGCGCACCTACAACAGTGTTCTCGCTGCCCTCCCGAATACCCCTCGTGGCGCTTTTGGTAAGGGCTGGTCAAGCATGCTGGATAGCCGACTTGAGCAAAACTCAGACAGCATCTCATGGCACACTGCCGATGGCCGTGAACTCGTTTTTGAACGTGATACGAACTCGGCTAGCGGGTATGCACGAACTTCCAATGCTCCTTACTGGTTGGAGAAGGTAACCGAGTCGGCTCTAGACGTGGCACCTACACATAATGTGGAATCAGCCTCTGCGCCCTTCGAAGAAAATACCGAAGGACAAGAGGCCCTTTGGCGCGCCCTATACTCTGCTGTGAATAAAGCGGTCAAGTCTGCCCATCGTCTACTGCCGTCATCCTTTGAAGTAACGGAATCGTCTGAACCCACCTACTACTGGTCAGTTACTAACCATTCTGGTAGCCGTTATTTGTACGCTCCTTCGGGTGAATTGGTTGCTTTCATGGAGGGGCACCCCAGCTCAGTTGTAGTTGCTCTTTACAACCGTGGCTCAAAGGCTAATACCGGTGGGGAATTCGTAGCTCAGCGACCGAGTGCTTTGATTCAGCCTCTTAGCGCGCAGGGCATTATTTTCAGCTATGACGCACAGGATTTTGTATCTGCTGCATCTCTCGTCAACTTCGGCGAAGGCTCCTCTGAAGAACATTCATCAGCACAGGTCGAAAGCCAGCTGAACGATGCGCGCTATATTTACAATTCTGCTGGCGTACTTTGTGAAGTTCAGCGACCTGATGGTACCCGCCGTTATGAACAGACGGAGGATAACCTTATCCACCGTGTCTGGAATGAAACGGGATATTGCGAGGTTGAGAATAGCTATGACGCTGATGGCCGCATCGTAGCCCAGAAGACCGAGCATGGTCGAAATATTAGCTACCGCTATGAGCACGGTCTAATGACCGTGATTGAAGATTTTGGAACCGGTGAGCACGCTAATATTTGGCGCTCAAATGAACACGGTCAGCTTGTTTCCCTCGTGGCTGGTGACGGAAGCCGCCAGTCCATGCGATACAACTCCTACGGTTACCGCACCTATATCTGCGAGCGTGACGGATCTGTGACGCATCGTAGCTATGATGAACGTGCTCGCCTTGTCTCGGAGAATACTCCGGAAGGTGCGGTCCACCGTTATACGTGGGATGAGTACGACCGTATGCTTGCCCACCGAATTATGAATAAGGATCGGCGTGCAGGCACCCTCACCGAAACACGCTATACCTACTCCCAGAATCCGCTGGACTCTAACCCCCTGACTATTACCCGTAACGGAGGCAATACAACTTACCTTGAATGGGACAACGCCGGCCATTGCACCGCCGTCACTGATGAATCAGGATTCAAACAGCACTTTACCTACAATGACCGTGGACAGCTTCTGAGCTCCACGGACTCTAGTGGTGCGCAAACGCAGTATTCGCATGATGCTGCCGGCAACCTTCGCTCAGTAACTAATCCTCTCGGCGATACCCAGTATTTTGAGTGGGATGCGAGTGGACGACTCAGCACGGTGGTCGACGCGATGGGTGCTCGTTGGAGTTTATCTTATGCAGAAGCGGCTCAGAATGCTACGCCGACCTCCGAGCAGCACTTGACAGCGCTGACCGACCCTGAAGGTAATATCACTACTTTTGAATACTCAGCTGGTCACCTAAGCGCTGTGATTGACCCTATGGGTAACCGAACCAGCGTCGAACGCGACACCTGGGGCAACGTTATCTCCATGACTGATGCCGCAGAAGCCAAGACCCATTATGAATACGACGAACTTTCGCAGCTCGTCGCTATCATTGACCCCTGCGGGGCTCGTACCGAGTACGAATATTCTCTAACTGGCGACCTGAGTCGCATGGTGGACGCTACTGGTGTAGCTTTGAGCATTACCCACTCGCGCTCTCACGGTGAGTATTCAATGCGAGTTGAGGGCGCGCCTGGTAACTACGCCGTTGTAACCGATGCCCTGGGACGAGTTGTCTCTGCATCAAATTCTCTGATGACTATGGTACCGGGGCTGGGTCCCGCTGGGTCTTTGCGCTCTAACTCTTCTCTTGCGGGGCTTGCTTCAGCAGGTAAGCAGCCTTCTGAGCGTCCTGCGGGTCCTTGGGCGTCGTGGAGCTTGGTGCAGCCGGAACTTCGTGTTCCCACTATTTTGGGTTCCCTCGATAACGTATCGCGAGGCGATAGCGCCCTTACTGCTGCTCATCTTCCGTCTGTTATGACGATGTTTGAGAACCGCCAGGATATGGCGGCTCTCTTTGGGGTGCCCGTTCCTAAATTGAATATTCCGGATGCCTCTATCCTTCTCAACTCTTCCTCTGATAGTTCTGCACAGGCTGGATATAACACTCACGGTCAGATTGCTCAGATTAGCTCTGCCGATGGAGGGGCAATTAGCTTCGAGTACGATGCTCAGGGACGTATGAGTCGTAGCATCAGTGCAGCTGGTCGAGAGACTTTCTTTGAATATGACGTGGCGGGCCGTTGTACCAGCCAGAAAACCCTCAAGAAAACGAGCGAGCTCGATACTGACGAAGGTTACCTGGAAACTATCTTTACCTATGATGCTGCAGGTCGCCTGTTGGAGAAGACCATTAGGGATTCTGCAGATGCTTCAACTGCCTCGTTGCGTCTTGTGCAGTACACCTACGATGCTGCTGGCCGACGCATTAAAGAAGATACGGGGGAGAAGGTCACCTGCTACAGCTACACTTCACGTGGACTTATTGCGCGTATTGAAGATAGTGTTGAAGGTACTCGTTCTTTCTCATACGATGCGGCAGGTCGCCTTGTTGGCGTTGATGACGCTTTGGGTGGTACCTCCCGTTGTGAGTATGACGCGCTCGCACGTCCTCTGCGCTGGATTACGCCTGCGGGTATCGTAACGAGCTATGAATGGGACGCGGCGGGCCGTCTTCTGCGTGAAGAACGCTCGGGCACAAGTTTTACGGTTGAAAGCGCGGCAGATTCTCTCGTGCGTACTTTCTCCTACGATGCTGCAGGACGTCTTCTTAGTATGAATGACGGTGAACGTATCCGTTCGTTTGAGTACGATTACGCTCGCGGGGGTGTGCTCCGTTCGGTCACTGTTAACGGTGAACTCCAGGGAACTTTTGAATATTCCTTGATGAATGGACGTGGCTCTCAGCAGGGCACGTTGAAGGTTTCGGTAAATGATGCAAAGGCAGAGCATATTTATGAGTACTCTGCATCTGGCAGGTTGATGAGCCGTACTCGCGTACCCCATGGTGATATGAACATGAAGCGCATTTCAAGTACGGTATCTATTGCTGATCACACCACGGGTATTCTTCGTGCCCCGGACGCGAACCAGCGTACTCTCCATGCCTTGCAAGCGTTTAAGCAGCGCGGTGAGTACACGCTGAACTATACCTACGACGCTGACGGCGTTCTGGCAATGAGTAGCAACCCGTACGGTTCGGTCCACTGGATGCGTGACGGAGCCGGACGAGTGCGCCATACCCAGTCCAAGGACGCCTTCGCTCGTACCAGGGAGATGGAATTTACCCATGCTCCGTGTGGTTCCCTAACTTCGGTGCGTACAGATGATAGTCATGCAGTGTGGGAACTCGATCCTGCCAAGAATATTCCCGTCGGATACAAGGTAGAGCGTACCGGTACCGGTGAGTTGGGAACTGGTACTGCACCTGTAAGTACGTTTGTTGCTCATGTGCAACGTAACGCTTCTTCTCAGGTTGCTGTTTGCACGCTTGAAGACGCAGGAAATAAGTCTGAGGCACACACTATGAAGTATCGCTATGATGCTTCTGGTGCTCTCATCTCTGTATCGGACGGTACTCAGGAACGAACCTGGACCTACGAAAACGGCATGATGGTCGCCGAGGCATTGTATAAGCACAATTGTGAGCAGGGAAATAACGCCCTGTTGCAGGAACGCGCCTTCAGCCATAATTCAATTGGTCTACTCAGCGCTGTTTCTGAGGTGCAGTATGGTGCCGATGGGACTGTGCAGAATCGTTCTCGAACTGAATATTTCTATAACGCTGCCGGCGAGCGCGTCCGTGAGGTGACCACGGACGAGCTGACTGGACAGCGCAGTGAGCGTACCCTTGGATGGGATGCCATGGGACAGGTGAATGCTATTCGCTGGGACAGTGAAGAGTGGGAGCTACACCATGATATGACTGGTGAGCTTGCCTCCGTGCATGCTAATACTACGGTTGATGTCCCCAATGCATCTATGCCTTTGATGTGGGACGCTGTCTCATCCGTACCTATGGTGCTGGGTGTGGGTGGAATGAGTGCAGGTTCTGTGCTGGAGAATATGTCTTCTGAAGAGGAACTGGGCTATGGCTTGGGCTGGTCTATGTCTTCTAACCCGTGGGAAAGTGACGTAGCTGCTGTTCCTGCTGTTCCTGGTCTTGGCACGGTTAGTGCTGGTCCGGCAGCTTCCTCAGTCAATGTTGCTGGTCTTGATTTCATGGGTTTCCGTGTGGCTGATGCTGGCGTGCGCCGTTTTGTGTCCACCGATGCCTTGAGCTCGGTGCCGGGTATTGTGCACGGTACGGATGTGAACTCTTTTGCGGGCTGGAACCCTATTTCTCTAGCTGACCCGTGGGGTTTGCGTCCGATGTCGGTGAGGGAGTTTAGGGACTATCAGGTTCGAAAAACAGAGAAGAAAAATCATGATACATCTGAGATTATTAACGCGCTAAAGTATAATGCTGGTGGCCCAATGCTGTTTATATTGGGGATGAATTATTATTCACCATATTCCCTCTTTGGATTTTATAATTACATTAATAAAGATCCAAAGATTGAGGATTTGAATGTTCAGCGGCAACATGGGCATAGTGGGGATATTCCTCCTGTTCCTCCGCAAAATATTCATCAAGTGGCGCAACGCATGAATTCAGTTAATGACAATAAACATGTTAAAGACATGGAGAATTCTCAAGGAAACGCAGGGTACTCAGCCGTTCAAATTGACGTTTATGACGGGAAGAAGCCTGATGGTTCGAAGGAGAAGGTAGCATATGTTTATATTCCCGGCACCGATTTTGATATTCCGGTAAAAGATGGTGAGATTGGCTCTATAGGAAATAATCTTGGTCTGGCTGGTAATATCTCTGATAAACCTGTTAATGATTTGTCGCCGTATCATCGAATGGTGGAAGAAGCAATGCGTAAGGCAGAACTGGATGATGTGGATCGTGTTGTAATGGTTGGACATTCTCAGGGTGGTGCTGTGGCGTATTCACTTGCCAATAATAAGGAATTTAATAGTAAATATAAGGTATCTAATGTTGTAACCTACGGTGCACCGACCAGCAATCTTGAGGGACAACGAGATGATCTTGACCATCACTTTAACTATGTGGCTGTTGTGAACGAGAATGATGTGGTTCCTGGCCTAACACCTGGAAAGCAATACGGCGAGCCCGCAAATCGTGTACATGTCGTTGAAAGTGATAAAGCTAGTGGGGGCATGGATTCTCACGGTATGGATATTTATGTCGATGCTACTCAGCGTTATGTTGCTAGTGGCTACGGTGATGATGAAGGCGTTGATATCGATGCACAGGCGTACAGTGCACAACAAGAAGCGCAAGGAGTAGAAGAAGGAACTGGACTATATACCGGTAGAAATACTTCTAAGAGTACTCGTTTCGATCGTGTGATACGAGAAGCCCTTCGGGGATAAAGATATGTTTTAGGAAGGAGAGGAAATGACTGTCGACCCGGAGTGGACTAAAAAATTCTTCAACCAAGAGGACTATAGGGGAGCATACCATCTTGTCGATACTGACATGATTGGAATTTATACCCCGGCAGACCAACAGCACCCTGCATATTCTGCGCCGCCGCCAGACTACAGCTATACGTTTACTAAATTTCTAACGTCCGCTGATTTGGAATTCTATAATATCTATTATTATCAATGCCAAAACTATATGCTTTTGGCATCCGATTCGCGTCGCCTCGAATATGCAATGACCGCCGAAGAACTATTCTTTCCCGCCATCCAAGATATCTTTGACGACGGAAAAGGGTGGGTCATCACCCCCAACCAACAAATCTTGACCATGCACATTCTCGAAGCACAACCGCGCATCCACAACGAAGAACAAAAAATCTTCGACTGGAACGTCAAATTCGACATCCTTCCCGAAGCAAAAGTTTTCCGGAAAGATGCCGGGCAGCTACAGCCCATCGCCGAATTCGACACGCGCGGACTCCTTCGCGACGGAGCAATCTACGGTACCTTGCGCTCGCGTTTCCTCGATCCCGGGTGGGATATTCACTTCATTCCCGAAAAGGAGGCATAACAATGGAGCCCCAACGTAAGGAGCAGGAGACGAGCGCCCAGCAGAACTCCTCCCAGGAAGCTCATCCGGTATCTTCTGGTCAGCTACTTGCTCATCAGTCGGAGCCGCGAAAGCCCCGTTTTTCTCGTCGTACCCTCGCAATAGGGGGCGTGGGAGTCCTCGGCGCTCTCTTCGTTGGTCGACAGGCCGGTATCCTCGCCACCAATGAGGAAAAGCAAGAAGTTCGTCTTCTCAAGCGAGATAGGGCACTAATCGCTCTAGAACCTGAAGAGAAGTTTGACGCTGGTTACGTAGACCGTGGAAGCGCAGCGGGGTTTATGGTGTACACCGCCTACGAACGCAGCGGAAGGTACGTGCCCGCCACTGAAGAGCATGCAGCCCAGAATGTGCCGTACCCCGTTCTGCAGCCGGGAATGAATGAGTATAACCGCGGTGGTTTCTATATTTTTCAGGCGTACTTTTATGCCGCCCTGAACTATTTCTACTACACGGGAGATACCAAACCGCTCTCTGAAGTGATCAACCCCGAAGAGATTATTTCCCCTGAGCTTCTTCGACTCTACCGGGAAAACCGCGGCTGGCTTATTGCTAATCAGGACGTGTACCGTGTACAGGTCACGATTCCCGGTATCGGTAGACGCCAAAAAAACAGTCGCAATATCAGCGAATACCAGGCAAGGCGACGTATTCGTGATGAGGCTGTCTTCTACGTGCCCCAAACGGGGGAGAAGCTACCCATCGATAAGTTCTTGAAGACCGGTGAGGAAGAGTACGCTTTCCTCTGTGCGGAGCACCTGCGCGGCCGCTGGGTGCTGGTGGAAGACGATAAGGACGCCACGCCGCTGTACCCTCCGGGATTCTCCCTCGAAGGGCTAGAGGTATAAGAACCCACCTTCCCGGTAACCGCACGACATCACCGATAACCACACCAACCACACTAGGAGACATATGGAACAGTCACCCCAGAACCCCAGCGCGCCCGCGCAGGCTAGCACCATGCAGGGCAGCCCCTTGCCGGAGAATACTGCGCAGAACAATGCCACAGAAAGCACCACGGTAGAAGCTACTGCAGTACCTACCGCAACCGCCCTCCAAAGCCCCGAGCATGACCCGGCTCTAGCAAGCACCGCATCCGCAGCTCCCGCCGAGGCGGTAGCACCCGCGCCCGCAGAGCCTAAGCGCATGGGCCTCTACTCGCTTATCTGCCTCCTGGTTGCGGTTCCCCTTGGAGTGTCTATCGGCGGGATACCTCTAATGTCGCTATACCTGACGTACACGACAGGGCCTAACGCGCCCCTGCTGATTATTGCGAGCATCATTATCTGGGTGTGTATCGCCTTCGCATACTGTGCACTCGTCACCTGGATTACCGAAGCAATCGCCACCCGTAAGATGCCCTGGGCACAGTCCCTCGGCTTATGCGCACGAGTGATGGCACTCGAAGCAATCATTATCGCCATTACCTTTTCTTTTCTGCTGTCCGCTCTCAACGGCGGCAGGTACTAACACACCGTAGACAAACACCACCGGCAGAATACCGGCAGGGTAGAGCCCCCTAAGCTCCACCCTGCCGGTACTTCGTATCCGGGGTTCCACACGATCAGCGAGCGCGGGGTGAGAATAGTCAACGCAAAGCATAAAACCACGCCGAACCAGTGAAAATATGCCGCCAACCCTCTAAAATAGAAAAGGAAAATTCCGAACAACAACCCCGCCCGGTATACCGCGCGGGAAAGCTAAGGAGCGAACTATGTCGCGTAAGCCCCTCATCGCAGGCAACTGGAAGATGAACCTCAACCACGCAGAGGCAGTCACCCTCGTCCAGAAGCTCGCATGGACCCTCGACGACGCAAACTTCAACTTCTCCGCAACCGAAGTAGCCGTCTTCCCGCCCTTCACCGACATCCGCTCCGTGCAGACCCTCGTCGAAGGCGACAAGCTGGACATCCTCTACGGCGGCCAGGACCTCTCCGTCCACGACTCCGGCGCATACACCGGCGAAATCTCCGGCGCATTCCTCTCCAAGCTCGGCGCAACCTTCGTACTCGTCGGCCACTCCGAGCGCCGCACCTACCACCACGAAAGCGACGAGCTGTGCGCAGCAAAGGTCCAGGCAGCATACAAGCACGGCCTGACCCCCGTCCTCTGCGTCGGTGAGCCCCTCGAAATCCGCGAAGCAGGCACCCACGTCGAGTACACCCTCGAGCAGCTGCGCGGCTCCATCGCAGGTCTGACCGCAGAGCAGGCAGAAACCCTCGTCATCGCATACGAGCCCGTCTGGGCAATCGGCACCGGCAAGGTCGCAACCGCAGAGGACGCACAGGAAATGTCCGCAGCAATCCGCGCAGAAATCGCTAAGCTCTACTCCGCAGACGTTGCAGAGAAGGTCCGCGTTCTCTACGGCGGCTCCGTCAAGTCCTCCTCCGCACCCTCCATCATGGGCAAGGAAGACGTGGACGGCGTGCTCGTCGGTGGCGCATCCCTGCAGGCTGACGAATTCGCAGCAATCGCACGCTTCGACGCATAAAACCCCGACGCACCACAGCGTCTCATAGCGTTACAGCGCCCGGCGGGTACCCACCCGACCGGGCGCTGAACCATTAAACCGCCACCGAGTTAGCGGCGGGGGGCAAGAGACGAGCGTAGGAAGGCTGGTGTATGACTCAGGTGTAAGAGCCGGGCGCGTTCGCCCCTAACCGCAAAACCCGCCCAGAATACGCCGACCCCGCGGTTCGCCCCGTACACTTAACGGCATGTTCAGCTTTGGTTTTTCTCTGGTCGTCGCAGCCCTCGTCGGCATGATCCTCTACAGCTACCTGCGCAACCGCAAAGTGAGTGCCCCGCGCCTACCCGGCAATGACGGCGGCAACATCGGCTACGCAGGCGGCGCAGAATACCAGGAACCCTCGCCCGAATACCAGTACTTCGAGAGCCGCCGAGAAGCATTCCTCGACCAGCTCTACAGCCGCACCTCCTCACCGGAAATCCCCGTCACCCTCACCCTGCGTGACTGGGTAGACCAGGGCTTCTACGCTGAAGGAGGCGCCTACTGGGCAGCCGCGCAGCAGTTCACCTACTACCTCATCGACGGCGGATACGTGCGCGCCTACGACACCGAAGGCGACGAACTCACCGCTCAGCGTGTGCTCACCGACCGCCCCGCAGCACTGCAGCTGACCCCCAGCGAATACCAGCGCCGCAGCAACCGCGCCGCGTAAAAGCCGCCTCAACGTGACCGAATGGCGGCTGTAGCGTATAGTTAAACCCGTCTGTCTGCACCCCCGCAGTCCAGGCACCCCACCAGAAGACAACGAAGGAAGGTCCCCATGGACGTCATCATGAACGTACTCATGGTCATCATCGCCATCACCAGCGTGATCGCAGTGATGCTTGTGCTGCTCAACCGCGGTCAGGGCGGCGGCCTCTCCGACATGTTCGGCGGCGGTATGACCAACTCCCTGAACTCCTCCGGTATGGCGTCGAAGAACCTGATTCGCCTGACCGTGACCGTGATTGTCATCTGGGTTATCGCAGTGGTCCTGTACGGCCTGGCCCTGCGCTTCAACGGCCAGATCGTCGTCTAGCCTGAGCCTCTCATCAGAGCCCACGCCCACCCCATCGAGGGTGAGCCAAATAGAGCTTCTCCCCGGCACTTCTCAACCGAGAATGCCGGGGATTTTTTATGCACCAAACGGCAATGACGAAAGCGGTAGCGGGACGCGAATCTTTACGGCATGATAGGACGTATACACCACATACGAAAGGCAAAGAAGCCATGAGCGCCTACACCCTCGACTACACGTACACCGCCCCGTCAGCCCTCATCGACGGCGCCGACTCCCGCGCGCTCAGCCTCGCCACCAGCGGCGG
>FLSK01037793.1_pt1 | contig 47050 bp, 40 predicted proteins | sample 1550541 | NCBI WGS metagenome assembly FLSK01 (sample SAMEA4031773, study PRJEB14383) | metagenome | biome: human; feature: oral; material: saliva | place: Philippines | collected 2014
GCAATGGAAAGCTTTTTTGGGCGAATGAAAACAGAGTGTTTTCACGGAAAATCGTTTACTAGCATTGATGAACTGGAAAAGGTTATCAATGATTATGTGCGGTACTATAATGAAGAACGAATCCAATTAAAATTAAAAGGACTGAGTCCGATACAATATCGAAAGCAGTCCTTTAAATAACAGTCTAACTTTTTGGGGCAGATCAATTGTTAATGATGTAATAAAATCTTACAAAAATAAGGATTAAAAATGTTTTTTAATAGAGAAGAATTGAAAAATAAACATAAAGAAATATATTTTGAAGCAAATTTTGATGAGATTGATTTTCATTCAATAAATTTTCTTAAATTGACCAAGAATGTTAGTGTTAAATATGATGGGTTTAATTTAATTAAAAATAATATTTATCATATGTTGGTAAATAATTTTAGTAAATATCAACCATTAACTTATCAATATTTAACTAAAGGAGAGTTTTTTTATGCTATTGATAGGAATCCTATTCCTGTAATAGGGGATAGTACAAAGTTTGGGATTATTATCAATAATATGGCTTATTATATTAGTTATGATCCTTATTCTTATTCTATAAAAGAAACTATAGGGCATTACTATATTCCTATAGAATTACTAAATTCTTGGTTCTTTTATAGTGAAAATTGGAGTTCTGTGGAGAGATATACGTCTGTTGAGAAAACAAATCTTCCATCTCTTTTATTAAGACCATTACATACTTTAATAAAGGGATTTGAAGATGAGTCTGGAAAATCTTTGCCTAAATACACGGAGTTTTTAGAGGAAAAGTTCAAACATTTATTTAGACAAAGTTACCAAGATGAAGTATTTAACGATAAAAAGTATTTTGAGTTACGTTGTTTATTAGATACTAGAGCCAATGATGATTGGAGTGAAAGTGGCTTTCAATTATTTGTGTCATCACATAATAATGAAAGAAATGTATATGTTATTCAAAATGCAGATGTATTTAGTATCAAGCAATTAATAAATCCTGCAGAAGCAATAGATCACTATGCCGCACATATTTTTTCAATAAACGAAGATGAGTTTGATTTTATGATATATGCGAAGGATTTTTAGTATGAGGGAAGTGTTCCCAAAAGTATGCTTTGCATAAAGTAATCTGTATTAAAGCCTTAATATTCGGTGAACTTTAATAGGTCATTTTATCACCAATATACAATTTGAAACACCAGTGTACTTGCCAAGCGATACGATTACCAAGAAATTTGCAAATTTCATCTAGAATCATGCCGCTTGTATTTTAATCAATAATGATGAACAAACATTACCAGAAAGTTATTTTCAGCAAAACTCAACAACGCTTGGGCGATGGTTTCTATGAGCAACGTGGAGGTGCTTTAAAAAGTATGCTGTGTATAAATTAAACCGCATTAAAACCTTAAAACTAGGGCTTCTTTAATAGATCGTTTTATCACTAGCATACAATTTGTGTTAAAAACCACCAAAACAAAGAAAACAAAAGAATATGGGATTTGGTGGGAAAAAACGGGGTTAAATGGGCGTGGATTATTGAAAACAGGGGCTTTGCGGTACAGATTTTTTTATGACTAAATACAATCAACTTTTCAAACAACAAGTCGTGAATTTCTATTTCGAACATCACGAAAACCTTGCTTTCACATTGAAGTATTTCAGCTTAGCGACAAAAACAGTTAGATGTTGGATTGCACAATACAAATATTCAGGTACTAATCGATTAGCGGTATTACGCCACAAAAGACTTTACTCTCCTGAATTTAAACATAGTATCTTTCAATCCATTCTCTTTAGTATTGCTAGTAGTGGAACAATTAACTTGAAGTACCTTCTTCTATCATCTCCAATCCAAACCTGATAGAGATAGCACACTAAAAGCCCGATGCATAATGCTAAATGCTGTGATTTAAATACGAATGTAGCTGATATTAGATCATCGGTTACAAATAATGGCAGAATTCATATGAATGGCAACTCCTTACAGCAAAAAGTAAATTCCATCGGATACAATAAAGACGAACCGTTAGAGGTTAAAACAATATTAGAAAATAGTATAAAAGTGAGAAAATTAGAGAAAAATAAATTTAGAGGTGGTTTAGATTCTGGACATAAGGAAAGAATCAGAATTGAGCAAGATGCTTTAGATAAAGTAAATAGAATGTTGAAGGAGTTAAAATAATATGAAAATATACGAAGAAATAATTAAAGATATATTGAGCGGCAAATTAGAATACAACTCCGAAGATTGGGGGAGGGCAGTTAATGTTTTATTAGAAATCGAAAGCATAGATAATGATTATTCTATCGAACTATTGTCTTTATTATCTAACTCTCAAGAGTATATCTCAATAATATCAATAGCTTTTGTTTTAAAAAATATTTCTGCTAGCTTTATACTAAAAAACAAAACAAAATTAAAGGAAATGATAAAAAAATGCATGAGTAGAAAATGTATAAGAGCAAATGTTGATTTTATTCCAGTGTTTTGTCTATTACTAGAAAATAAGAGTGATTATTTATTTTATAATTCCTTTATTGAGTCGTTAGATGAATCGGAAAGTTCGGTGGCTATTAGTAATTTGTTACTTTTAGATGATTCCACGATAAGTGGATTTCATAAAGTTTCAGATTTCAACTTCAATCTGTTTTTAGAGAATCTAGATCCAGACTATGAAGAAAGTTATCTTTTAAAAAGCAATGAGAAGCCGATTTATTATAAAAAGTTACTTATTACATCTTATTATAAGTGGAATAAAAATAAAAATTACATTTATTCATTAACAGAGAGAAATTATGATCTTTTTGAATATATATACATATATATTTAATTTCAAAGAAAACTGTGTTGGTTTTTTATTGCTCTTGAGGAGGTTGTTATTATACTAGGAAATATTTCTTCATTTGGAATAGAGGTTGATCTTAATAAGAAAGATAATATGTTAGTTCCTTTAAGATTATTTATAAAAAATAACCCTATAGGAACGCTAGATGATTATACTTATGTTATAAGTTTTATTAATAATTTTATGTTTAAGTTGGAGCACTTATTTGAGTTGGACATTAATCTTAAAGAGTTTGATGAGTTAAATTTATTTAATTATATTCATTCTTTAGGGGAAGATTTGTATAGGTATAGACTGAAGTTAGGTGATTCTTTTGATGATTATTATATATATATTTATATGTATAATGATAAGACCTATTTAACATGGAAGATTGTTGATGCTCCATTCTTTACATATCATAAAAATCAAATAAATAGAGTTTTTTCTTGTGAGATAAATATTCATGAGATTCAAGGAGTAGTTAAAGAGCTTAAATATTTAATAGGTATGAATAAATGAGTTTATTAAAGAAAGAAGATTTAAATAATTTATTTGATCAAGTTTATTATGATTTTAAAAAGATTGATATTTAAGAAGTCAACAATGAATAATTTTGACGATTATATTTATGAAAATACTAGTAACTTGAGTAATCTCTTAGGTATTCCTATGCCCAGTTGTGTATCACCTTTGGCATTAAATCATCAATTCTGGAAACAAGGGCGAGCGGATGAGCTACGGCTGTAATAAGGGAAATAGAAGATATGTTTAGGAAAATCGGTTAAATTGAGAAAAGGAAAACGCCCTTATTGAGCTAAGGGCATTGAATTTTTACTGCAGGTAAGATGATTTTTAGCTCTTTATGCAACTGCTACATAATACCGAAAACTTTTGCAAATTAGACCGCTTGTGTTTATGCGTGATCGATACCAAATGAGATCACTTCTTCAATACTTTTTGCACCAAGGGCTAACATAATCAAGCGATCCACACCTAGTGCGACGCCTGAGCAATTTGGCAAGCCTGCGTTTAATGCTGCCAGAAAACGGCTATCAAGTTGTTGTTGTGGCAAGCCCATTTTTTCCCGTTCTAAATTATCAGCGTTGAATCGGCGCATTTGTTCTTGCGCATCACTTAATTCATGGAAGCCGTTAGCCAGTTCTAATCCTTGATAATAGAACTCAAAGCGCTCGGCAACGCGGTGATCTTCTGAACTCACTTGTGCCAATGCAGCTTGAGTGGAAGGGAAGTGATAAACGGCTATTGGGCAAGTTTTGCCAATGTTTGGTTCTACGACCTCGCTAAAGAGAAATTGCAATAACGTATCGCGCATTTCATCATCTTCACATTGCAAGCCATGTTTACGCGCTTTTTCTACGAGCTGCGCTTTAGTGGCAGAGAGTGGGTCGATACCAACATGGGTTTGGAATACAAATTGATAACTAAAAGATTCCGCCGGTGGGCAATCTAAAATTTGTTGCAGTAAGTCGTCCACTTCATTGATTAAACGATACATATCAAAATAAGGACGATACCACTCTAGCATCGTGAATTCAGGATTATGGCGATGGCCAGCCTCTTCATTACGGAAGACTTTGCACAACTGAAAGATTGCCCCTGAACCTGCCGCTAATAACCGTTTCATATGATATTCTGGGCTAGTCATCAGATGTAGTGTTTTTGCTTCACTAGCGAAAGGTGCTAAAAATTGTGTGCTGAAGGTTGAAAGATGAATATCGGTCACCGAAAATTCGCTTAAGACTGGTGTTTCAACTTCTAATACGCCACGATCGGTAAAAAATTGGCGAATTTGGCGCATAATTTCTGCGCGGTTAAGTAAATTTTCGATAGAAGCGGTTGGCTTCCAATCAATTTGCGTTAAATCTAGTTGCATAATGAATCTAAATGAAAAAATGATGCGCTATCATAGCGCAACTATGCCTTGTTCTCTATGTATCTCGGTAAAATTTGCAAATTCCTAATGAAATCTAACCGCTTTTTGCTTTATTATGATGGGAAAGTTGCGAATCAAAGGAATTGGCTATAAAAACATCTTCTCTTATTATCACCGCGCTTGGTGTGGCTGTTAGTGCTAATGCGCTAGCTGAAGATACCAACTGGGTGGATAAACAACATCAAAATGTACAAAATAAATTACATCGTTGGTCAAATGGTATTAACGATTGGTTAGGGGAAACCGACCCAAATAAACCTGCAAAAGCATCATTACGTGTCATGGTGGACTCTGAGTGGGATAAACATAACGGATTTTCTGTGAAACCGCGTATTCGGGGGAAAATTAAATTACCTGTACTGAAAAAACGCCTTAGCGTAGTATTCGGGGATGAAGATATCGAGAACCGAGAAGGCGATAAAGGTCGTGTGGGTGGGAACTACCGAAATTTAGAGCGTGAGAAATATTACAATAGCAAAGAAGCTCGTAATGACAGCGCTTCGATCGGTTTACGTTGGTCTCGAGAAATTGCTAAATATGGGATTGAAAGCGATTTGGATGGCGGTATCCGTTCGCGAGGGGATATTTTTGGTCGTTTGCGTATCAGTAAACTTTGGGTATGGAACGATACGTACAGCACCCGTTTAGAGCAAATTTATCGTTACGGGCATAAAAGCCGGCACTACTTGCGTACCAATTTAGAAAATAAATTCATTGATGGCGAAACTACCTTCATCATGAATCATAGCTATTTTGAATACAAAAATCGTAAGAAAGATGAACGCCGTTATTGGGGGAATAGTCTTTATCGTCAACACGATTTTGGCAATATGAAAACCTTTAACTACGGGTTATATGTTGGTGGGCGTTTAGACCGTAATCACTCTAAACTGAATAGCTGGGGGCCATTTGTGACTTATCGTCAGCCGATTTATAAAGATTGGCTCTTTATTAAACCAGAAATCAGTTTCTACAACGATAGAGATAACGATTATAGTCATTACATTCGTACCTTTGTTCGAATTGAAGCGATTTTCTAATTCAGCAAAAAATAGGGCGTGCATTGCACGCCCTTGTTTTATTTGAGTTCTGCGGTTTCTAACATTGACAATAATGACTCAAATTGCGCAACGGATCTTAAATCTAACCAGAATTTTTGTTGAGCAAAGCGTCCAATTATTGGATTTGGTAGTTGCTTAAATTGATTTTCCAGTGCCAATAAATCTGCTTGAGAGTCTGCACTGATAGTCAGCGACACAGAAGGTAATCTCTCGCTCGGTAACGCGCCGCTACCAATTTGCGCAAGGCTGGGTTCGATTTGCAATTCATAGCGCGAATCTAACCGCTTGCAAAGCACGGCACGCAACTGTCCCGCCTTTTGCGTGAGCGTTTCAACAGATTGGGTTAAGAGCGTTAAGGTTGGCAAGGTTTGCGTTAATTTTTCTGGGGTGAGATAGCCTTGCAAGGTGGCTTCCAGCGCTGAAAGGATCACTTTATCACAGCGTAATACGCGTTTGAGCGGATGGGCTTGCAACTGGTCAATTAGTGCTTTTTTCCCCACAATAATGCCCGCTTGTGGGCCGCCTAAAAGTTTGTCGCCAGAAAAGGAAACTAAATCGACACCGGCTGCCACTTTCTCTTGAACCATTGGCTCAGCGGGTAAGCCAAGGGCTTGCATATCAGTGAGAGAGCCACTGCCTAAATCGCTGATAACAGGTAAGCCGAATTCTTTTCCAAGTTCAACTAACTCAGCCTCACTAACGCTGCTGGTAAAACCTTCAATATGATAATTACTGGTGTGCACTTTCATCAAAAAGGCAGTGTTTTCTGTGATTGCTTGGCGATAATCTTTCAGATGGGTGCGATTAGTAGTACCGACTTCTACCAAAGTACAGCCCGCTTGTTTCATAATGTCTGGAATACGAAATGCCCCGCCGATTTCTACCAGTTCTCCACGTGAAACAATCACTTCTTTACCAGCGGCAAAAGTCGCTAACATCAATAACACCGCGGCTGCATTGTTATTTACCACGCAAGCAGCTTCAACCCCAACTAAGCGTTGCATTAAGGCACTAATATAATTATCGCGATGCGAACGGCTGCCTTGTGCTAAGTCGAACTCTAGCGCAACATTATGGCGCATGGCATTGCTTGCCGCTTCAATCGCTTTTTCAGACCATAAACTCCGCCCTAAATTTGTATGCAACACGGTGCCGGTGAGGTTAAACACAGGGCACATATTCGGTTGATGCGTTTGGTTTAAACGCTCATGCAGCGCCGCAAACAGGGCGGATTCATTGGCTAAATAATCAGGCAGTTGGCGCTGTTGTTGAATGAAGCTGCGTGCTTCAGTTAATAACGTGCGGAAGGCATCGACTACTGCAGTATGTGCAAATTGTTGTAAAAATTCGACCGCTTGCGGATGGCGGAGAAGTTTATCAATAGAAGGAACTTGACGGAAAAGAGATTGCATATTTAACTCATAAAAGAAATTTTGGATAATTTTAATAAATAAAGTACAATAGTGCCACATTTTCCACGGAGGGGCGTCATCTCCGGTGAGGTGGCAGGACTTCAAATCCTGTTAAGGACGCCAGCGTTCTTGGGTGGGTTCGACTCCCATTCCCCTCCGCCAAATTCCAAGCCTCGCATTATGCGGGGTTTTTTTATTTTCAAAATCGACCGATATAGGGGGAAACATGACCCAATCTATCTGTATTATTACTGGCAGCACCTTAGGCGGTGCCGAATATGTTGCTGACCATCTCGAACATTGTTTAACCGAACAAGGTTTTCAAGTTTCTCTGTTTAATCAAGCTACATTAGCCGATATTCAAAACCAATCTGCGTTAATTGTGGTTACTAGCACGCACGGTGCAGGCGAGTTACCAGAAAACATTCAACCCTTGTTTAATACCTTAGCGAATAGTGATGTCGATTTATCTGCGATGCGATTTGGTGTAGTTGGGTTGGGCAGCAGTGATTATGATACTTTCTGTGGCGCAGTTGCGATTGCTGAAAATGGGCTCAAAGCAAAAGGGGCGCAGCAAGTTTGTGAATCAGAACGCATTGATGTGGTGAATAATTTTGACCATGATGCGACTGCAGAAGCTTGGTTGCCTAGTTTCTTAGCAGGATTGAAATAAAATTAAGGGGCGTGTTGTGTACGCCCCTTAATGTTTATAGCGGAAATAAGATAGGCACCAAGAACGTGGTAATGAGCATTGTCATAATCGTCATTGGTAAGCCCACTTTGAGGAAATCGCTGAAACGATAGTTACCAAGTGCGACCACCATCGTATTAACTGGCGAGAATGGCGTCATGAATGCAGCGGATGCCGCAATCGCCACCACCATTACAAACGCGCTTGGTGATTGCCCTAATTGGCGAGCTACTTCAATCGCAAATGGTGCCATCAATACCGCAGTTGCGCCGTTAGAGATGAATAATCCGACCATCGCGGTTGCAGCAAATAACCCCATCAATACCCAATAAATACTGATGTTTGCGCCACCGGTTAAGGCGACAAACTCTTGCACCATCATGGCGACCCCGCCCGTCTTTTGTAGCGCAATTGAAAACGGCATCATCCCGATAATCAAAATAATGCTTGGAAAGTGAATCGCATTGTAGGCGGTTTTCATATCAATACAACGGAAAGCCCCAAGCAGTAAACAGCCAATAAAACCTGCAATTACATTCGGTACGATTCCGCTCATCATCAATGCCACCATCACTGCAACAGAAAATAGTGCATAAGGCGCTTGGCTTGCGGCGGGCGCGGCTAATTTACTCTCTTTGGGCATGTCGAGCAAAATCAGATCTTTCATATTTTGCGCCATCACGGTAATTTTTTGCCACACGCCCATCACAAGTAGTACATCACCCGATTTTACCGTTTCTTTGAGCAATTCTTGTTGCAGAATTTGAGCATCACGCTTAATGCCCACAACACTCAAGCCATAGCGTGAGCGGAAATTGAGGCTATCAATCGTCCGCCCGATAGTTTCTGTTTCAGGTTTCACGGTAAATTCTGCCATTCCCACAGATTTCGCATGGGTAGAGAAATATTCGCCTTTTAATTCAATGATTTGCAGTTTGAACTCTTGGCAAAGTTCTGTGAAGCGCGCTTCATCGACATCAATATCCATCAATAAAATATCTTTTTTGCGTAGTTGGTCGTTGCCAAAAGCCGCTAGCGTGATGTTGCGGAAATTTTTATAACGCTGAATGGCAATAATGTTAAGGTGATAGGCTGAACGCAGTTTGAGCTGATCAATCGTTTTACCGATAAAAGGCGAGTGTTCGGTAAGAATAACCATTTTCGCGCGTCCGTTTAGATGATATTCGGCAATCAAGTTCGACATCGTTTCTTCTTTGCTCGTTGACGTTGAGGCTTGTTCGCCGTTATCTAACCAGTTACGCGCAATTAGCATATACAGCATCGCTACAACCATCACAACAAAGCCGATTGGTGCAAAATCAAAGAATTCAAATCCCGCATAGCCTGCTTTGACCAGTTCGGCATGGGTCACAAGGTTTGGTACTGTCGCGATTAAAGTCGTCATCCCACTAATCAAGCCTGCCATACTTAACGACATCATTAAACGGCGTGGGGCAATGTTCATGCTGCTGCAAATAGCTACTACAACTGGAATGAAAATCGCCACAATCCCTGTGGAGCTCATAAATGAACCGATGGTGGTAATAGCAAACATTAGCAACATAATAATTTTCGCTTCATTAGCGCCTGCAATGCGCATCAGGTGTTCGCTGATTTGATAGGCAATACCCGTTCTAGAAAGTGCTTCTCCCACCACATACAACAGCGCTAATAACAACATATTTGGATTACTAAAGCCGGCAAGCACTTCTTCAAGTGTCAAAATACCACTAAGGGCGAAACCCACGAGAATAATCAGGGCAATTACATCTAAGCGAAGTTTGTTTTGAAGAAAGAGAAAAATAGCCACGGCAAGCCAAGCTAGCACCCAGAACAATGGTTGTAACATAAAGTTGGGAAGATAAGAGAGAAGAGATTCCATAAACGCCTCAATTTGCAAAAAATTGTGCAAATTATACCGCTTGTTGTCGCCGTTGGGGCAATAATTGACAGGCTTTTTGTGGTATGATGCGACATTATTTTTGAAAGGGGAAATGTATGATTTTTGTCACCGCAGGCCATATTGACCACGGCAAAACCGCATTATTAGAAGCGCTGACCGGCACCAATACCGCTCACTTACCGGAAGAGAAAAAACGTGGGCTTACCATTGATTTAGGCTACGCTTATATGCCTTATACCGATGCGAATGGGCAAGCTGCTGTGCTAGGTTTTATTGATGTACCTGGGCACCAGAAATTTCTTTCTAATATGTTAGCCGGCTTAGGAGGGGTGGATCACGCTTTGTTGGTGGTGAGCGCTGAAGAAGGGGTGAAGCCACAAACCGTGGAGCATTTAACCTTATTAGGCTTGCTGCATTTTCATCAAATTACCTTGGTAATTACCAAAGCGGATCGTGTTGAACCTGCCAAAATTGAAACGCTGATTAACCAAATTCATCAGAAGTTTCCGCAACTTACGGATGTACCATATTTTGTCACTTCTGCTTATACAGGGCAGGGCATTACCGAATTACGGGATTATTTAATTGCGCATGCAGCGGCTTCACAACAGACAGAAAAACCATTCCGTTATGCGATTGACCGTGTCTTTAGTGTGAAAGGCGCGGGGGTTGTTGTCACAGGCACGGTAGTGAGTGGCACAGTTAATGTTGGCGATTCGCTTTATCTTTCTCATGGTGAGAAAGTGCGTATTAAAGCGATTCATGCACAAAATCAGCCATCAGAACAAGGCGTTGCGGGTGAGCGTTTAGCATTGAATCTGGCGAATGTAGAAAAAGCCGAAATGACCCGTGGCGATTGGCTCACGGCACTTGCGCCAGACTTTGCAACGGATCGCATTACCGTACGTTTTCAAGCACAAGCGCCGTTGAAAGAAAGCAATGCGGTGCATTTGTATCACTTTGCCTCTCACACTACCGCTAAATTTAACCTGTTAAGTGATAAACAAGCGGTCAAATTTTCGCAAGGATTTGCAGAAATTATTCTAGATACACCATTGCATATTGCTGTGGGCGATAAGCTCATTTTGCGTAGCGGAGACGACCAACAAACACTTGCAGGTGCGGTGGTAGTCGAAATTGATTCTCCAAAACGTCATAAACGTACAGAAACACGTTTAGCCGAAGTGGCTCAATTAGCTGCGGCACAAACGCCATCTGCCTATGCGGCGGTTTATTTAGCGCAAAAAGCAGTAGAAGCGGCAAAATTACAATGGATGTTGCAATTAAGCGAGGCAGAACTTGCTGCGCTTGATTTAGGTAGCAGCCAAAAATGGCTGTATCAAGCAGGGTTTAAACAACAGTTACAAGCGCAAGTGTTAGAAAAAATGGTAGCGTACCATGCAGAACACCAAGACCAGTTAGGCGTAACCAAAGCGCGTTTGTATCGTATGGCATTGTTGGCGCAGCCTGAAGCGTTAGCCAATTTTTTAATTGATACCCTCATTGAAGAAAAACAGCTGCTGCAAACCCGTGGCTGGATTCATCTACCAGATCACCGTATTGAGTTTGATGCGAAAGAATTGCCAATTTGGCAACAAATCCAACCGCTTTTTGCCGCAACCACCCAAGCGCTTTGGGTGCGAGAAGTGGCACAAGCCTTGAGCTTAGATGAAACTTTTACGCGCAATTTATTATACAAAGCTGGCAAACTAGGATATTTGATTCCTATTGTGAAAGATAGATTTTTACTCAGCGAACAAATCGCTGCATTTGCCGACCTGATTCGAGCCTTTATTGCCGAGCATGGCGAGATTTCGGTCAATCAGCTGCGTGATGAAATTCAATATGGACGTAAGTTAACCGTACAACTGATCGAATACTTTGATCGTACTGGTTTTTTACGCCGCAAAGGCAACGTTCATTTACTTCGAGATCAAGAAACTTTTAAAGCCTAATATGAAACCTTATTCATCCCGTGCCGTTGCGGCACAAATTTTGTTACAAGTGCTTGACCAAGGCAAATCGCTTTCTAGCCTCTTACCGGAAGCTGCGAGCCAATTAAAAGAGAAAGATGTGCCTTTGGTGCAAGAAATCACTTTTGGCGTTTGTCGCGTGCTGCCTCGCCTTGAGCGTATTTTAAGCTTGTTGTTGGATAAACCGCTTAAAGGCAAAACCCGTTTGGTGCATTGCTTATTGTTGGTTGGGCTTTATCAGCTGCTTTATTTGCGTATTCCGCCACACGCGGCAGTTGATGAAGTGGTTGGTGCGACTAAACCGCTGAAACTAGATAATTTCCGCGCATTAACGAATGCCGTGCTGCGCCGTTTTCTACGTGAGCAAGAAGCTATTTTGGCGAAAGTGGATAAACATTGGCAAACCTTGCATCCAGAATGGCTGGTTAATCAACTGAAAAAAGCTTATCTAAATTGGCGAGATATTGTGGAAGCCAATAATGCGCGTCCGCCAATGTGGTTACGTGTGAATCAGCAGCAAAGTTCTCGTGAAAATTATCAGGCGTTATTGGGCGAATTAGTAAATCTTTCTCCAAATCCGACCGCTTGTGTACCAGATTGCGCAATTTTATTGAACCAGCCAACGGCGGTTAGTCGCTTACCGCATTTTGATGAAGGGCGTGTCACCGTGCAAGATGCGCATGCGCAGTGGTCAGCTGAATTACTAGATGCGCAAGATGGCGAATTGATTTTAGATGCTTGTGCAGCGCCTGGTGGCAAAACCACGCATATTTTGGAAAAAGCACCTAAAGCAAAAGTGATGGCGCTGGATATTGAAGCGAGCCGTTTACAACGTGTAAAAGAGAATTTAGCGCGTTTAGGTCAGCAAGCGGAAGTCATTTGCGGTGATGCTAGCCGTCCTGAAACATGGTTGGCAGAGGGCGTGATGTTTGACCGCATTTTGTTGGATGCCCCTTGCTCCGCCACAGGGGTGATTCGCCGCCATCCAGATATTAAGTGGCTCCGCCAAGAAAGTGATATTCACGCATTGGCGGCATTACAAGCTCAAATTCTTTCCGCTTTATGGGCAAGACTGAAACCAAATGGTGTGTTGCTTTATGCAACTTGTTCGATTTTGCCAAGCGAAAACCGTGAACAGATTGAGCGTTTTGTCGCAGAAAACGCGGATGCACAGCTTACAGAGATGGATTTCCACACTGAAAAAACGGCAATGAAGCAATTCTTCCCACAAAACGAGGGCGGTGATGGCTTTTTCTATGCCAAATTAACCAAACAGGCTCGTTAAGCAAAAAGTTATGAAAATTATTATTTTAGGCGCAGGGCAGGTAGGTTCAACCTTAGCTGAATCGCTTGCTAGTGAAGAAAACGATATTACGCTGATTGATGACAACCAAGACCGACTCGATAAACTGCAAGATAAGCACGATTTACGCGTACTTAAAGGGCATGGGGCTTCTCCGCGTATTCTGCGTGAAGCTGGTGCCAGCGATGCAGATATGTTAGTGGCAGTAACCGAAAGCGATGAAGTGAATATGGTAGCAAGCCAAGTGGCTTTTAGCTTATTTAATATTCCAACTAAAATCGCGCGCATTCGTAATGCGGACTATGTGCGTGAAAAAGATGAGTTGTTCAGCCGTGAAGCGTTGCCTGTCGATCACCTTATTGCGCCAGAAATTTTAGTACGCAAGGATATTCTGCGTTTAATTGATTATCCGGGCGCACTGCATATTGCCCATTTCGCCAATGAAATGGTGAGTCTGGTGAGTGTTCGCGCTTATTATGGTGGCCCGTTGGTGGGGAACCCTATTTCAGCGATTCGAGATCATCTGCCGCATATTGAAGCGCGATTTGTATCGATTTTCCGTCAAGAACGTCCAATTATTCCGCAAGGTTCAACGATTATTGAGGCTGGCGATGAAGTATTTTTTATCTGCGCGACCCATCACATTAAAGCAGTGATGAGCGAGTTACAACGCTTAGAACATCCGCATAAACGCGTGATGATTGTAGGCGGTGGGGCTATTGGTTTAGGGCTGGCGAAAGATTTAGAACAGCGTTGCAGTGTAAAAATTATTGAGCGCGACCAACGCAAAGCGCAAAAATTAGCAGAGCAGTTAGAAAAAGCGTTAGTGCTGCAAGGAAATGCTTCAGATCAGGCACTTTTATTTGAAGAACATATCGAAAATATTGACCTCTTTTTAGCACTTACTAGCGATGATGAAGCGAACATTATGTCTGCTTTATTGGCTAAAAGATTGGGTGCGAAAAAGGCTATTGTGTTAGTGCAACAAATGGCGTATTTACACTTAGTGCAAGGTGGTACCATTGATATTGCGCTCTCTCCACAGCAATCAACCATTTCTGCGCTTTCAAGCTATGTGCGTAAGGGCGATATTGTAAAAGTGGCTTCACTTAAACAAGGCTTAGTGGAAGGCGTCGAAATTGTTGCGCATGGCGATGAGGAATCTTCAAAAGTAGTGGGTCGCACGATTAAAGAGCTAAAATTGCCACAAGGGGCAATTGTGGGGGCGATTGTCCGTAACCAAACCGTGATGATTGCGCATAAATCCACGCGCATTGAAGAGAACGATCATGTGATTATTTTCGTCAATGATAAAAAACAGGTGTCGGATATTGAAAAACTTTTCCAAATTGGCGCATTCTTCTTATAACCGATTTGGTAAAACATTGAGAAAATCTGACCGCTTGTAAACAGAAAAATCCCCGCATTTGCGGGGATTCTTGTTAGTCTTCTTTGCCTAAAATCTGATTGATTTCACTCTTATAGAGTACGGCTTTTGCGCCATAAATGGCTTGTACGCCACCGCCAACTTCTAGCACATCAATTGCACCAAGCGCTTTTAACGTTGGTTTATTGACTTTCTCTACTGCTTTAACAGAAACGCGTAAACGGGTAATACAAGCATCAACATGTTCAATGTTTTCTGCGCCGCCTAAGGCTTGAATAATCGCATGAGCGGTTTCAGTGAGCGAGGTGGTTTGCGGGCTTAATTCCTCTTCTTGTTCATCGCCTCTGCCCGGAGTCATTACATTAAATTTGGTAATGAGGATACGGAAGCTAAAGTAGTAGAGTGCCGCCCAGAAAATCCCTACAACAATGACGAGAATCCAGTTCGTATTTTCATTGCCTTGTAAGATACCGAATAACAAGAAGTCAATGAAACCACCTGAGAAAGTGTTACCAATCGAGATATTTAATATATCTGCAATGTAGAACGATACCCCATCTAAAAACGCATGGAAGACATAAAGCCAAGGGGCAACGAATAAGAACATAAATTCGATTGGCTCGGTAATACCGGTAATAAATGAGGTTAATGCGGCGCCTAAGAATAAACCGCCAATCGCTTTACGGCGTGCTTTTGGTACGCAGTGATACATGGCTAAACAAGCAGCAGGTAAACCGAACATCATGGTATCAAAACGGCCAGCAAAGAAACGTGTTCCTTCAGTAAATAAGCCTTGATGGTTTGGGTCTGCTAATTGTGCGAAGAAGATTTTTTGCGCACCAATAATGGTTTCACCATTAACCACTTCCGTACCGCCTAATTCACCATACCAGAAGAGCGGATAAATCATATGATGCAGACCGACCGCGCCACTTAATCGCATTAAGAAACCGTAAAGGAAAGTACCGAATGCGCCGAGAGAAGCGATTTTCTGACCTGAAGTAACTAACCAACCTTGGAATGTTGGCCAAATTAAAAAGAAGAATACGCCAACAAAAATAGCGGCAAAGGCGGTAACAATCGGCACAAAGCGAGAGCCACCGAAGAAGCCTAGAATTTGTGGTAATTGAATATTGTGGTAACGATTATGTAAGCTGACAGTAATTAACCCCATCACTAACGCACCAATCACACCGGTATCAATGCTTTTAATTTCCGGATTAAATAACGGAATTAGTGCAGCAATCGTGCCGGTCATGATTAAGTAACCCACCACAGCGGCTAACGCTGCGACGCCTTTATCGCGTTTCGCTAAGCCAATGCCTAGCCCCATACAGAGTAATAATGCCAAATTGCCGAAAACGACACTACCAGCTGCTGACATAATTTGGAAAATGTTTTGTAATGTTGGATGGTCAAGCATTGGGTAGGCTTGAATAGTCGCTTTATTTGATAGCGCTCCGCCAATGCCTAATAACAAACCTGCTGCCGGTAAAATGGCAATTGGCAACATAAAGGCTTTGCCAACCTGTTGAAGTTGTTTAAACATAATGTATCCCTCCATTGAGTTATGTTTGAAATATTACGCCATTTAAAGGGATAAAAATGTGATAGCGTTCGCATTTTTGTATGCTAAAAATGAAATACTGGGCAAACTAATTTTAACGGCTCTCTTGAAAAACGGAAAAAATCCCCCAATCTAGAGGGCAGTTTTTATTTAAAACCAAGGATAAAAAAATGACAACGATCGTATGCGTTCGCAAAAATGGCAAAATTGCTATCGGTGGAGATGGCCAAGCAACTTTAGGTAATTGCGTAGAAAAAGGTACAGTGCGCAAAGTGCGCCGTTTATACAAAGATAAAGTCGTCACAGGCTTTGCAGGTTCAACAGCCGATGCATTTATTTTGCGTGATTTGTTTGAGAAAAAATTAGAACTGCACCAAGGGCATTTAGTGAAATCTGCCGTTGAATTGGCAAAAGAGTGGCGCACTGAACGTTCACTTCGCAAATTAGAAGCGATGATGATTGTGGCAAATGAAAGTGAATTTTTGCTCGTGTCAGGCTCTGGCGATGTGATTGAACCAGAATTTGATGTATTAGCTATCGGTTCTGGCGGTAACTATGCCAAATCGGCAGCATTAGCCTTATTAAGAACAGAAAATAATCTGACTGCGAAAGAAATTGTGGCAGAAGCACTGAAAATTGCGGGCGATATTGATATTTACTCCAATCACAATCACGTTATCGAAGAAGTGTAAAAAAGTCTCCCTCTTTAGAAAAGAGGAGTTAGGGGAGATTTAAACGATCTTCCCTTTACAAAAATTAGCGAAAAAATCACCGCTTGTAACAAATCTTTCCCAGCCCCTCATAAGTAAAGAGGGAAGTTTTTCAAGGAATAAATTATGTCAATGACCCCTCGTGAAATCGTCTCAGAATTAGACGCACATATTATCGGACAAACAGAAGCTAAACGTGCGGTGGCAATCGCATTACGTAACCGCTGGCGCCGTATGCAGTTACCAGAAGAGCTACGCCAAGAAGTAACACCAAAAAACATTTTAATGATTGGACCAACAGGCGTGGGTAAAACTGAAATTGCTCGCCGTTTAGCAAAATTAGCCAATGCGCCATTTATTAAGGTCGAAGCCACGAAATTTACTGAAGTGGGTTACGTGGGTAAAGAAGTGGAATCGATTATTAAAGACTTAACTGATGTTGCGGTTAAATTAGTGAAATCGCAAGCGGTAGAGAAAAACCGTATGCGCGCGCAAGATGCAGCAGAAGATCGCATTTTAGATGTATTGTTACCACCAGCGAAAGATCAGTGGGGCAACGTACAAGAATCTGATAACACTTCAACTCGCCAAATTTTCCGTAAAAAATTACGTGAAGGGCAGCTTGATGACAAAGAGATCGAAATTGATGTAGCGGCACAAGTGAGCGTAGAAATTATGACACCGCCGGGTATGGAAGATATGACTTCTCAGCTGCAATCTCTATTTGAAGGGATGTCGCCAAACAAAACGAAAAAACGCAAAATGAAAATCAAAGATGCGTTAAAAGTGATGTTAGATGAAGAAGCAGCAAAATTAGTTAATCCTGAAGAGTTGAAACAACAAGCGATTGAAGCAGTTGAGCAACATGGTATCGTATTTATTGATGAGATCGATAAAATCTGTAAAAAAGGCGAACATTCAGGTGGTGATGTCTCTCGTGAAGGGGTGCAACGCGATTTACTTCCAATTATTGAAGGCTCAACGGTAAATACCAAGCACGGCATGGTGAAAACCGACCATATTCTCTTTATCTGTTCAGGTGCATTCCAAGTGGCTCGCCCATCAGATTTATTGCCAGAATTACAAGGCCGTTTACCGATTCGTGTAGAACTCAAATCGCTTACCAAAGATGACTTTGAGCGTATTTTAACTGAGCCAAATGCTTCACTAACTCTCCAATATCGCGAGCTAATGAAAACCGAAGGGGTAGAAGTGGAATTTACCCAAGATGGTATTAGCAAAATTGCTGAGTCCGCTTTCCGCGTGAATGAAAAAACCGAAAACATCGGAGCCCGCCGTTTACACACAGTATTAGAACGCTTAATGGACGGTATTTCATTTGATGCAAATGAACGCAGTGGTGAGAAAATTGTGATCGATGAAAATTACGTTTCAACTGCATTAAATGATGTGGTGGAGAATGAGGACTTGAGTCGGTTTATTCTTTAATTAACAAGCGGTCAAAATCTGTGAGAAATTTGCAGATTTTGACTTTTTTATATCAATAAATAAAAATAGTTTATATATGTATAACAATAATTATATTTTAGAGCTTGCTAAAATATGTCTTCCTAAAAACACTTTCATTTTCTCTAGTGGCCCAGCTACAATTATAGATCCTAATCATATAGATAAATTAAGCAAAGCTTTTAGCAGAGAAGGTAAGTTTACAAAAATTATATTAGAAGGTAATAAAAACTTATATATTTCAGGAAATTTTGATAATTTTAGAATGTATATGTTAGCACTTTATGATAGATTTGAAATAATTCATAACTCAGTTAAGATATTAGATAAATCGCATTTTTCAGCAAAAATTTTTTTCCCTTCAACAAAAGTAGAGCAAGAAATTGAATTTATATCCCCTTTGCCTTTCCCTTTAGAAAACGTGGAACTAAGTGTTAGTAGCTTTAGTGATTACTGGAATGATACTTTTTCATTTAAGTATAAAGGACATACTGAGAATATTATTTGTGATCTAAGCTTTCTAACTTTATATGGAAAAAATCTACCTCAGTCAATAACTTTAGATATCCAATATATAGGTATTGCAAAATCACAGAATAGACTAGCACAAGATAGACTCGGAGAAGGGCATGATAAACTACAAAAAATACTAGCTCAACTAGCCAACAAGCCGAATAGACGTTGTGCGATAATTCTCTATAGATTCATAGAAGAAGAATTAGAGGCAAAAGTAGAAGAGCTATCAACAACATTAGAAACGATAGAGGCTAGCGTAATAAAATACTTTCAACCTAATATGAACTCTCAAAGAATGAATTTTCCTGAAGATTCAAAAGCTCTTGTAAAAAAAATAAAGAAACACAATGCTAATAGAATTATAACATTATTGAATGAACCTCAAAATTGTATTATTAGATCTAAGAATACTATGATCCCAAAAACATTGGGGGGCCCAGAATACAAAAGCATTAAAAATTATTTTGACTTAATGTACAGACAAGAAAATGTAGACTTTGATCCCAAACATATTATTGATATAAAAATAGATTAAATATTAAACTGCCTAGCGGTCAAATTCGCAATTCATTTTGCAAATATGACCGCTTGTATTTTTAGCTTTTCGGCTTACTGACCATTATTTCAATCACTTGCCGATCCGTATATTGCATACTTCGGCTGGCAATCGCACAGAGGTTGTTGATTGAACGGTCGATTTGGTGTTCCACAATCCCTTCATTGCCTGTGACTTGCGTATTATCTAATGCCATTAAAATCGATTTATAGCTGGAAGTTACGCTGGTAGAAACCTTCATTGCACAGCTGTTTGCCGCACCATCGCAGATGATGCCACTGATGTCTCCAATCATACTGCTGATAGCCATACTAATCGCATCGAAACTCTCGGTCAGCAACCATGCCACCCCTGCACAACTGCCCATTGCCGCAGTAGTTACTGCACAGAGAGCTGAGAGTTTAGGCAGTTTACTGTGAATATAAATCGCCATTAAATGCGAAAGGAATAGGGCGCGAATGAGCTGTTCTTCACTGGCGTTGATATGGCGAGCGACCACTACCACCGGCATCGTGGCGGTAATGCCTTGGTTGCCTGAACCTGAATTACTCATGGCTGGTAAATTGGCGCCGCCCATACGAGCATCACTCGCTGCGGTGGTTTCAATCACAATGCGGTTAAGCAAATCATCACTAATCAAACCTCGCCCAATTTGCTTTTGCAAGGTTCGTCCAATATGTAAGCCGTAATCGACTCGCAAGCCTTCTTGTGAAAGGGCAGAATTGAGTTCTGCGGCACGTTGGATAAAACGAATTTTCTCTAAATCAATCCACAGTGAGAAATCATACATATCTTTGGCCGTGAGTTCTGAAAACACAGAAGGTGCATTACCGTTATCGACTAAACAAGGTACGGAAAACAGAACTTCTCCGTTTTTCTCAATATAAATAACGTTGGTGTGATGAGCTGCAATGCGAACCGTTACGCTATCATTCGCTGCAAATAGCGTTGCTTCAGAATATAAAATATGTTCAGTATCAGAAATAGTGACGTTAACTAGATTTTGGTTGAGCATCGCTTTTGCAAGCGTAACTTGTTCTGCGGAGATCGCTTTTAATACCTCTAAACCTGCTTGATGATCGCCTCCAATGGCGCCTATGGCTGCTGCCATTGGAAGACCAACCGTGCCCGTATTTGGTACGGTAACACCCATTCCATTTTTCATTAAGTTTGAGGACACTTTCGCTTCAATACGTTCAGGTAATTTACCTAAATAATGGCGAGCGGTTGCAGAGGCGAGCGCTAAAGAAATGGGTTCAGTACAACCCAATGCGGGCACAACTTCTTCTTGTACAATGCGTAAAATATTTTGTTCAATGGTAGGGTCAAAGGTTCTCATCACTTTTTTCTAATCTAAAAATAAACGGTATTTTATAAAACGGGACATATTGTACCGTTTTTTATCATCAGGATTAACTACTATGCCTAATTGGCGCATGAAAAAGCGTGCTGAGAACAGATAGGTTCTTAGAAAGATTTTGTGATCTACATCATAAAACCAAGAGAAAAGCATGGCTAGAATAGACCTAAATAGGTACTATAAAACCCGATCGAAACATCAAACATTGTTGTTTTTCTTGTTCACCACTAACGGAGTATTTTATGGAATTTCGTATTGAAAAAGACACCATGGGCGAAGTAAAAGTACCAGCAGATAAATACTGGGCAGCGCAAACTGAACGTTCACGTAATAACTTCAAAATCGGGCCAGCTGCATCTATGCCACATGAAATTATTGAGGCTTTCGGTTATTTGAAAAAAGCTGCTGCGTTTGCTAACCATGATTTAGGTGTGTTATCGGCAGAAAAACGCGATCTGATTGCGCAAGCTTGTGATGAAATTCTTGCCAATAAACTTGATGATCAATTCCCGTTAGTGATTTGGCAAACCGGTTCAGGCACACAATCAAACATGAATGTGAATGAAGTGGTTGCGAATCGTGCGCATGTATTGCACGGTGGAAAATTAGGTGAAAAATCTATTATTCACCCGAATGATGATGTGAATAAATCACAATCTTCTAACGATACTTTCCCAACAGCAATGCATATTGCTGCATACAAAAAAGTGGTTGAAACCACTATTCCTGCAATTGAGCGCTTACAAAAAACTTTCGCAGCAAAATCTGAAGCTTTCAAAGATGTCGTAAAAATTGGTCGTACGCACTTAATGGATGCAACACCATTAACATTAGGCCAAGAGTTCTCAGCTTATGCAGCACAATTACACTTTGGTTTAATTGCATTGAAAAACACCTTACCGCACTTACGTCAATTAGCATTAGGTGGTACAGCCGTTGGTACAGGCTTGAACACACCGAAAGGCTATGATGTGAAAGTGGCAGAATACATTGCCCAATTCACTAAGCTACCATTTGTGACTGCTGATAATAAATTCGAAGCGCTTGCCGCCCATGATGCGATTGTGGAAACGCACGGTGCATTAAAACAATTAGCAGTAAGTCTATACAAAATTGCTAATGACATTCGTCTATTGGCTTCAGGCCCTCGTTCAGGTATTGGTGAGATTTTAATCCCAGAAAATGAACCTGGTTCATCAATTATGCCAGGTAAAGTTAACCCAACGCAATGTGAAGCGATGACCATGGTTTGCTCACAAGTATTAGGTAACGATACTACGATTTCATTTGTAGGTTCACAAGGGCATTTCCAATTAAACGTATATAACCCAGTGATGATTGCGAACTTCTTACAATCTGCACAATTATTAGCAGATGCCGCAATTTCATTTGATGAACACTGTGCAGTAGGTATTGAGCCGAATTATCCACGTATCAAACAGCAGTTAGAAAACTCATTGATGTTAGTGACTGCATTAAATACCCACATCGGCTATGAAAATGCAGCGAAAATTGCGAAAACTGCGCATAAAAATGGCACAACCTTAAAAGAAGAAGCGATTAACTTAGGATTATTAACCGCTGAACAATTTGATGAATGGGTTCGTCCAGAAGATATGGTAGGCAGCTTGAAATAATTGCCTCATAATAAAAAACCGCCGAAAGGCGGTTTTTTTATGGATTAATACAAGCGGTTAAATTTCTCGAAAAATTTGCAAAGTCTCAGCAAAATTAGACCGCTTTAGTATGGGTTGTATGGGGATCTCAATATCACTCGATTATAAAAACTACCATTAATCATGGTTTTATTGAGATGATATTTTCGATAAGCCTCAAACAGTTGCATATCTGGCTCGGTTGGATTTTGCCAAAATGAAGCTAAATCCCCTTGGTGTGTGAGACCTTCAAAATGATAATTGGCACGGCCAAGAGTGATCACTGGCATACCATGTAATAATGCTGAAATACCACTCGTGCTATTCAGCGTTACCATGCCTTTACCGCGACGAAGCAGAACGGGCAATGGCACATCATGCACATAGAATAGTCGCCCTTTTAAGTGCGGATAGCGGCTTTCAAATTCTTGAATAACGGGATCATAATGAATAAAACCTCTATCCATTGGGTGATGCTTAATGACTAAATTGAGATTGCTTGGGGCCGATTCTGCAAAAGATTGCAATACTTCACGCAAGAATGCGCCGACACTGTTGAAATCACAATGTACTTTCACTTGGCTGTCATCATAAACTTGCAATGGCACAACAAAGAAATCACCTAATTTCCCTCGGTTGACTTTTCTTGCAAAGGTACGATCACGCAAGTAATAACAAGCGCGCTTGATGCCTGATGTCACCCAGAGTTTTATATAGTATTTCAGATTCAGAATGCGGTGGTGTTGATATTTCGGATAATTATCTCGCCCAAAGTAAGCTTTGGTGTAATAAGCGATTGCCACTTTTGCCATCGGTAAAAAACCTTTGGCTAATTTAAGTGGTACAGCTGGCTCAGGTAAATTTTCGGCTTGCTTAAGATAGAAATCTGCCTGGCGCGGAAGAGGAGAGAACGCATTTACCCCTTGTTTTTCGAGTGTCACGTAATCAGGACGGAAATAGCCTTCTTCAAACACCCAAAATGGAATCTGTTCATCTTGTGATATTTTTTTTGCGATTTTGTGGTATTTACGGTTGTCACCAAAGCAAACCATCGCATCAATATTGTGTTGCTTGCAAAATAGTTGCAGGTAAGGGTAGAACTCACTCACTGAGCCACGATAAGCAATCGTGTTTTCAATCGATGACGGATAAAAATGCTCATCGCCACCGTTAAAATTGATTTTATAAACGGTTTTTCCTTGTCCCACTAACCAAGCAGAAAGATCGGCAAAAAAATGGCCGATTGGCCCTTGCAAAAGCAAGATCCGCTGGGAAGTTTGGGCTAATTCATCTAAATAATGTTTCATTCTAAAACCGTTATTCATCATGTAATCAAAGGGTATTTTACCCTGATTTTTTAAGTACGCAATGCGCGCACTAAATGCTGCAATTTGCCATATTGTTTAGCTAGCCAATGGCGATGAATGCCACTGTGATTAAGCGCTAAACGCTGTGCTTTTAAAATTTCAATCGCTGTTTGAGCATTGGTTAGCTCACCCGTATTTGGATTAACGTATTGCGGATAATAGACCAATGTGCCAGCAATAAGTTCTAACAATGAAAGTTTTCGATTGCGGCGGTTAAAAGAGCAGTGATCAACGGTCAATCCCCAGTGGCTATAAAACGGCAAACCATAACAATGCACTGTTTTGTTTCTTAGCAAGGCTTCAAAGCCGGCAAGAGACGTCATGGTGTGTAGTTCATCCACGGCATTGATGCAATCAAGCACATTTTCTGTTTTTGCAATTTGATCCGCTAATTTGACCGCTTGCGATTCTGCAATATGACCAATGCGGTTACCACTTACAACATCCGGGTGTGGCTTATAAACGATATAAGCTTCTGGGTTTCCTTCGCGTACTGTTTTCAATAAATCTAAATTAGTATGAATATTCGGGGAGCCGGTTTGAATAGACGCATCATCTTCAACCTGTCCCACCACTAAAATTTTCTTTTTGTCTGTATTAGGCAAAGAAAAAGTACCTTCGCCGACATTATATTTACCGATATGTTGCGATACCAACGCATATTGTAGCTGCTTGGCTTCGATTAAATCCGCTTCGGTAAATTGTTGATGCTGCAAAATCTCTTCTAAGCGAGAAGGGCTTTCTGCATTGAAATAGATGCCTAAATCGTCACAGACTAAAGAGAGTGGCGCAACTAAGTTTGAACCAAGCCCAACTGAACGAATAAAACCATCTTCCATTCTGAGTACGTTAATATTATGCGCTTTAGCATAATTTAGCGCAGTTTCTTTACCCGTTCCCCACAGTAACAAGCGGTCATTTTTGGTGAATGTTTTACCACTGAGTTTAAGTTTACTTACATTTTTAACAAAATGTAGCTTGCAGCTTGGTAATCGGAAAAACGGTTTAATAACTGCACGTTTCCACAGAGACATTCCAATGCAATAGAGATTGCCTTGTAAGCGCAAGTTAAGTGCTTTGGTGTGAATGATGTGGTTAATGACATCAAAAATTGTTCCCGCTTTACCAGTATTCGGATTCAAATAACGGGTATATTGAAAATATGCCGCATAAAACAGTTGTAAAACTGACCGCACTTTACGGCGATCACTTTGTGCTAGCGCTTTAGCATTCGGGTGACGATCATCCGTCACGCCCCAGCCAGCAAACCACGGTACGCCAAAAGTCACCACCGGTTTACCCACCAGTAATGCTTCAAACCCCATTTGAGAGGTAACACAATAAACTTTCTCTACGGCTTTAATCAGAGAAATCGGGTTGACGGGATCACTGAAAAAATGCACGTTGCTTGGATAATTTTCATTTGGCGAAAAATACCCCTGTTTTTTACCACTTAATACATCAGGATGGGTTTTCACTAAAATTTTTGCATTTGGATTTTCTGCAATGGCAGCTTGCAACATCTGTGCAAAATGCTCGGCATCGGCTTGACCATATTTCACCGCCATATCGCCAAAGGTTTGATCGATGACAAGCACTAATGACTCATCACCATCTTTCTCATAATCCACCAATGTTTGGTTATATTTTGAAAGTTGATGCGTCACAATTTGTGACCGAGCTTTTTCCGCTAAAACCTCATCACACTCACCCGCCAGGACAAGCTGTTCCAATGTTGAAGGACGAGTTGTGTCGTAATAAATACCTAATTTATCTACGACCATAGAAAGCGGTGGATAACCATCAACCCCCAGACCAAGAGAACGTAAAAAACCGTCTTCTAAGGCGATAAACGGTAAGTTATGCTTTTGTGCATATGCACGTGATTTTTTCGTAGAAGGACGTAACCCCCAACCCAATACAGAATCAGCCTTCGGCACAGAAAAAATGCGCGCGAAAGCCAATTCCTCATTAGGAAAAAATGAGGCTAAATGCGGAATTTTTTTGATTCCATGCGAGAAAATCAGAGCAGTTGGCATGGTTATTTAATTTCTTAGGGTTATATGTTACTTGCTGAAAATTATTATAAATCTAGATTTTTTTGAAAGAAGACACGATTTTTTAGAAATATCCAACGTAATTTTTCTAAATAAAAGTAATGGGAAAGATAAACTTTCCCATATGATTAAAAATCAAGAATAGTGTCTTTAATTTTATAATCTAGCAATAGATTATTAATTATTACTCCAGCTAAATAGTTTGTTTTTGAGGCAACTTGTGGGTGATTTTTTATCCCCGGGTCATTGTATTCTATGATTTTTAGTTCTGGGATTCTAGCTTTCAAATTAATGATATCTGAGTAAAATTCAGAATTCTTTGATGTACAAATTACAGCATCATTTTTACCCGTTTTTTGAATAGTTAAGAAACTTTCTTTGATATCTTTAGCTAGTACTTTTAAATACAATGGATCTTTACCTTTGTAATATTCTTCTGAGCCTAAATAAGGATCAATCGAATAAGTCTTATAATTACCCAATAATGCATGATATAAAGCTCCCGTTCCACCAGATGAAGCGCCTAATATAACAATTTTATCCTCATTTATCTCATATAGAGAGGCTAGACTTTTGATAAATTTTTGGATGTCTTTTTCTACATTAGTGTCGAATTTTGTATTTAAGCCATGACAACCAAATGCCCCACCTAAATCAGCAATTCTTACTATATATGTATTCGGTAGTAATGTGTTACTGATAAATGGATAAGAGTGTGTGTAATAACGCTCTAATGGTTTTTCATTAGATTTATTTGTATAAGAAAAAATAATCAAAAGATTTTTTTCTAATGTAGTGTTTAATTTAGGTTTTTCTAGATTAAAGATAACATTATTTAAGCAATCAAATGTTTCAGGGAAATAGGGTAGTAATTCATCGTATTTCTCAAGCTCTATTTTCTTGAAAACAGTAGTGCCTAATAAATATTCTGTAGCAATAAAACCATTATTACATAGTTTATAAACTACATTATTAAGATTGTTATCTCTAGCGTAAGAAAGGAAAAAACCATTTGCTTTAATTCCTATGTGCTTATTAGAGTTTAATAATTTATCTAATAGAGAATCATCTAACAAATCTATATTAATAATAGGCTCTATTGATTGAGTTTGTTTTAGGTAATTGTATGTTTTATTAAGAATTTCAGTGAAAATAGGTTGATAATTACCATCACATGAAAATGAAAAATTATTCTCTGATACAGAGATGTTAAATTGTGGATAACAAGTCTTAATAAAATCAAAGTATTGCTTATATATTTTTCTAGAAGGGTAATTTGATTTACTCTCATTTCTTAGAAAGAAAGTTATCTTCTTATAGCTAATATTGTAGCTAAGACCAATAAAAAAATCATGAACAAGAAAATCAAAAACGATACTTTGATTATTATAAATCCAATCATTAATTTCGTTTTTTGGAATATTTGCATTTATTAATATTTCTTGTTGTATTTCATTTAGTGTTTTCATTATTTGAAATTTCCATTTTGGTATTGTTCTAAAAGCGTTTTTTTGTCTACTTTATGATTCGTTGTAACAGGAATATTCTCAATGTGAATAAACTCTGAAGGAATCATATAGCTAGGTAAGACAGCAGATAAATATGTTTTAATTTCTTCGTCAGCTTTCTTTTCATTGGCTGTATAGAAGCAAATAAGTCTTGATACGACACCTGTATTTCTTTTTAAAGCGACAACGGCAGTATTTTTAAAAGATAATGCTTTGAGATTAAGCACTTTTTCTTCAATTTCAGATAATTCAATACGATAGCCATTAAATTTTATCTGTTCATCCTTACGCCCTAGAACATAGAAGACTCCATCTTTACTGAAACCGTAGTCGCCAGTTCTATAAGTTCTTTCACCATTTTCATTAATAAATAAACATTCATTATTTTTGGCTTCATTATTGAGGTATCCTCTCATGACATGAATACCGCTAATACAGATTTCATCATTCACAATGCTTAATTTAGCATTTAGCACTTCACGTCCAACAGGAAGTTCCTCCTGTTCTAAAAGCATTTCAGGTGTAATATCAATATAAGTTGTTGCAACAGTTGCTTCAGTTGGCCCATAAGTATTAATGATTCTAGCGTCTGGGAATTTTTGGAAAAGCATATTCACAACAGGTTTTCCTAATTTTTCTCCACAGAATAGAAATTCTTTAATAGAAGGAAGATTCTCCTGATTAAACTTAGGATTAAGAACTTGTTGCATTGCAAAAGAAGGCGTTGATACCCAAGTTGAGATCTGTTCTTTTGCGATATAATCCAGCCAGCTAGAAAGGTTAGTTAAGTCTTTTCGGCTACTTAAAACAATTTTTCCGCCGTAGGCGAGGTTGCCAAAAATTTCATACATAGAAAGATCGAAAGCAAAAGGTGCTTGATTCATAAAAGCAGTTTTAGATGACAGTTTTAATTGAGATGTCATCCATTTCATTAAATTGAAAGTAGCTTCTCTTCCGATTTGAACTCCTTTTGGTTGTCCGGTTGTTCCTGATGTAAAGATAATATAAGCTAAGTCTTTTTCAGATAATTCGATTGAATCATCAGTTACTTTTTCGAATTGACTTCCTTGGCAATGATAGATAAATTTTGCCTTAGACATATCACAAATATAGTCTAAGCGACTTTTTGGATAAATGTTATCAACAGGAATGAAAGGGATTTTGTGTAATAAACAAGCATAAATTGCTATAACGAAATCGATCTCTTTATGCCCATATATCACTAATGGAATGTTATTATTTTTGTTAAGAGAAGAGTATCTCTCAATAAAATTTTTAATTCTGCTTTGTAAATCATTCCATGTACAACTTTCCTTAGAATTTACAAGAGCAACGCCTTGCGTGTTTTCTAGGCGATAGTTTAAGAATTCTTCTAAATTAGAGAAATCATTAATTGTTTTCATTGGATATCCTTATTTTTTATGTTTTTCTACGTATTCAATAATTGTAGATGAATTGCTCATAATTTCCACGATTTCCTCAAAGGGAATCTCTACATGGAATGTTTCTTTAATTGCAACAACTAAATCCATTACACTTACAGAGTCTATTAATCCTGATGAAAGTAATTCTTCAGAATCAGAAACATCTTTCTGTACGATTTGAGAGATAAGTTGTAATACTTGTTTAGATGTAGACATGCTAGCTCCTATTTTTGGGTTATGAAAAAATATTATTGTGTTAAATATATTGCACAGTTAGATTGCTTCTCTAAGCATATTTTAAGTAATTCGATGTTGTTATTTTTTTCAGCATGCTCAGCAGCTAATTTCCAATAAAAATAACTTTCTTTTTCATCTATTTTTCCAAATAGAGAATTTGCTTTATCTAATTTACCTAATTTGAAAAGCGAAAATACATACGCGTATGCAAGAGACTCTTCTTTCAAAATATCATCCTTTTCCAGAAGGGAGATTATATCTTGCCATTTATTTTCATTTAATAAAATTTTTAATTTAAAATTAATCAAGGCTATATTATTTTTTTGCATAGTTATCCACTGGTCTAATAAATAATTAACCTTTTTATGGTTATTTTCAATTCCTTGTAGATAGTCTATATATAGATCTGATGGCATTAAGATAATATGCTCTTCTCCAAAAGCCTTATCCAGTTGGTCAACTAGTTTTGCTTTATTATTATTTATCTTGGCTAATCTGGCTATTGCTATGCGGCATGCTGGATCATTTCGTGTATGTTTTTCATAGTTTACAAGGTATTGATTAGCAGCTTCAAGTTTAAAAATATCCATACTTAGATTAGAAGCAAATAATTCTAACTTGTAAAATATAGATTCTGAATCTATTTTCTTTTCAAGTAGTGAATCAATTAATGATAATGCCGAAATTTCATCATTGGCTAAAACTTTTTTGGCAATATCAATAGTTGTTGCTTGTATTTCATTAATCTCGGTTTTGGCAAGTTCTGTCATTATCTTTTTAGTTAATGGATGGCGAATCCTTGAAAGATGTAGCATAACTAAGCATAGATTTGATTTTTCTTCAGGAAGATGCTCTGTAAAGTAGATAACTGCTTTGCATGTATCTCCTATTTGTAAATCTACTAAATTAAGCCAAAGTTCTTTCTTCTCAATATGATTGTTAAGAATATAAAGCTTTAATTTAACTAATTTATTTTGTTTTAGAAGCGCATTCATATAGGTTTGTTGCAAGTGAGAATAATCACTTTGATTAATATATTGGAACAGCGTTTCATATTTATTTTCTATACCAAGGTAATTTTTGCTATTCTGAACAGATATTGCATCTTCAATTAACATATTTAGGTTCAAAGAAGATGAATCTTTCTCATTTAAGTCAGTGATGGCCTCATACACACGTTGGCAATTTTTACCATCTCTAAAAGGAAACGTGTCATTTATTCTCTTAAGATATTTACTGCTTGGTTTTCCTTTTTCCTCAATTAATAAATGAGAAAGAGATCGTTCTAATTCAGATAAATTATTAACAACATCGCCAAAGCCATTTTCTTCATAAGAAAAATAACCTTTTTTATAAGTATGTGAACCTGAAAATACAGCATCTGCATCAAATTGGTAGTAAATAACACTTTTATCTAAATAAGCAAAATCAAATGCAACAGATGAATAATCAGTAATTAAAACTAGTGCATTTTGAAATAGATTTTGAATATTTCCATCAGAGTATTTCCAAATATCAATATACTCAGGAATATCAAATTCTTTTAGATACTCTTGCATATTTGGATGTGGAGCAAATATGAATTTATATCCGTATTTTTGGGATAACATTTTTACACTTTGACATTTCAAAAATGCTTGCCAATGAATTGCATATTCAGTTTCCATAAATTGAGAGTTATAGGCTCGCTTATTACCCTCTAAAATTTTACCTACAATATTATTACGCCAAGTTGGCATAATTAAGATTGTTTTTGAATCATGTTTGTTTTTAGCTAATAATGCATCATGTCTAGGGAAACCACTTAAAATTACTTCTTTATCTGTAAATTTATAAGCAGAATGATTTCCTCTAATAGAGTTGTACTCGTCTTGTGTCGCTGTAACAAATAAAGACATATTTTTCTTGGTGTTTAGCCAAGAAGAAAGATCGTCTTTTGTTATACCATGTTGTAAAAATACATAATCTTTATCCATTAAAGAGTTATCTTTAAAATAATGTGTAATGTATCCATCAATATGACTACTAATGATTTTTTCACATTTACGTAAAATATCTTCAAATTTTTTACTGCCAAACTCTAAAAGGTTAAACCCTTCTTTTTCTAATCGTTTCCAATCATGAGAATCACGGTTTAAAGCAAAATAGATACTTTGAGATGGATGGTTTTTCATGACGTAACGATATAAATGTTCAGCGTTATCATCAGCTTGATTGTTTCTATCAATAAAAATCCAATCTTGAGTTGCTTTAGTAGAGTGTTTTACAAAGTAATTCTTCACAGTTGAACAATTTAATTCATTGTGATGTTTACCTAAAAAAGAAATTTTAGCTAATTTATTGTTGATTTTTACTTGTAATTTACTGCCTTCACTACAAGGTATCCATACTCTATATTCTTTTGTGAATATAGAGTCTAAAAAATGATAATTCACTAGTTTTTTATACTTTGGTAAGCACTCTTTATTATTTAAAAGGTATTCTTCAAAGCAATCTGATGTTGAAAAGAAGCTAACTAACATCTGATCTTTCTGAATATCATATTTCTCAATATAAACAATTTGATAGGTAGGTTCAGATTTCTTAAATAACCCTAAAAAACCAACTTTATGGAAGAACCATGCACCACCTAGATTAAATGCCTCAATTACCTTATTATCAATTTTTTTAAATATAGCGAAAACGAGCGATTTAAATTTTTCTTTTTCTTCATTTGTTAAATGTGACAGACTTAATTCATTATTTATGATTCTGCCAAAGTACCAGTATAAATGATACAGAGCAGTTCTTTGAATATATTCAGGAATATGACCAAAAGTTTTTTCTGCATCGTCAAGTATTTTAAGGCAACCTTCTTCTAATACTCTAGTAAACAGATTTGTATTGAACCAAGCTCCGTCTAGAGTTGAGCTACCGTCAGCTCTTTTTCTATAGTAATAGCTAATATTAGAAACAAAGCTTGCATATTTATTTTTATTACTTAGAAGATAGTCTGTAACAAATTTTGCATCTTCAAAACTTGGTTTCATTTTTTCATCAAATCTAACACTCCCAATATCGCTAGATTTAAAGAAAGCAGTGCTTGCGGATAATTGGATTTTATCTTTTAGATCGGAAATAGGTAACGTCACATTCCCTTTGTTAAAACGGTATTTAAGGGGATGCGTATCTTTAAACATATCTTGATCTTCAAAATAGAAAACCAGAGGGCAACCTATTAATGAAATATTCTCTGATTCTGATATTTGTTTATCGACTTCAGAAAAATAGTTTTTACTCACAAAATCATCGGGGTCGATGAAAGTAACCCATTCGGTTTGAATGTGCTCAATCCCAACATTTCTTGCCGAGGCTTGACCACCATTTTCTTTATAGATATATGTAATATTTTTAGGATATTTACGCTGCCATTTTTTTATAATTTTAGCTGAGTTATCTACGGAGCCGTCATCTACACAGATAATAAATATATTATTTTTAAAATTTAATGATTGAGTCGTAATGCTAGAAAAATAGTCATCAAGATATTTTTCTGTATTGTAAATAGCAGAAATTATAGTGAATTTATTATTTCCTTTATGTGAGGATGGTATATATTTCTTAAATTTAAATAAATTTTTCAAATACATATCTTTAAAAAATAGCTTTGGATCTCTTATTAATTTTCTAATTTTTCTGTTAGTTTTATTCATAAAGTTTTCCTATTTGTAATATGCTTCTAAAGCTTTTTCTAATTGTTCACTATAATTTGATATATGTTGTTTTCCATTAAAATCATTAGCACAAAAAGAGTGTGGTTGATTTGCCATATGTTTTTTCTTTAGTAGTTTTTTATATTGCGCTTTAGCATTTGCTGAGCGAATATTAAAGTAATAGCAAATTTCTGGTGTGAGAACGCTCTTTCCTTCCAGATACATAGCATAAGGGACGAAAAAAGTAGCTAAATTAAGGTCATTTTTCCCTCTAAATCTATTCGATAAGAATTCTTCTATTTCGTTTCTAAATACACCCCATATTTTTTCAAAAATACTTTTCTTGAGTGGAATATAAGAATGGATTAATGGAGTTTGTGCGTTTAATTCTCGTCCATATAATTTTCTCAATAATCTTCTAGAGTTCATTGAGGCAAGTAATGTTGGAGTACTTGTACCTTTTGCATACATTTTATCTAGGTTTTTAATAGATAAAAAAATAGAGGCTAGCCCATTAGGTTTGAAAAAATGGCTTTTTTGTAAAGGTTTAGCGACAAATACATCATCATTAAAATAAATAAAATGCTCACTCAGGTTTGGAATTTTATGTAGATTAGCTTCAATTACATGAGAATTAAATGTAGGAAGATAATTTTTATCAATAATTTCACGATGATCAATAATTTTAATTTGCTGTTCTTCTTTGTTAAGCCAATCTGGTATTTGATTATCTGTTACAATAAAAATATATCTTACCCAAGGTAAGAATTTTTGCACGCTTTTAACCGAGTAAAATAACTCGTTATGCTCTTCAAATCTGGCATTATCTTTCGCATAGAGTGCAGAATTATTTGTAATTTTTTCGTAGAATTGTTTTTTTTCTTGCCATTTTTGATCTTTATCATTAACCCACGTAAAAACGACATCAATGGGTATTGATGTATTCATTAATGAATTTTCTAATTTTTCTAGTTTTTCTTGATGATCAATAACAGCATTTTCATCAAATTCACTAATTCCTTGTTCATTATTTACAACGGGATATTTATTATTTAATGCATCACGAAAGAATATATGTGGTTTAGTGATAAATTTTTTAAATTTCTTCATATTTAATATAACCTTAAGATAATTATATTGAATATTATTGGGTATGTTTTTATAGTAAGATCAACTTTTGATTATACCTCATTTCCTTATGATTGTCAGTAAAGATGAATTTATTTACTTTTATAAGAAAAAGTCATTATAAGCTCCAAATGAATGTCAGATTTGTCAATGGGGAAAGTGTAATAACATTTTTTTCCTTCTTGAATAAATGCTATACTCTTACGATTATTTTCACGAATATAGGCGTGATGTTTTGTAAGCCGATTTGCAAATTTGACCGCTTGTGTTCCTTATTATGAGATGATACATCAATGAAAAATTATCGATTAAAAGCAGTCTGTGCAGGGTTAATGTTAGGGCTGTCAGCTTGTTCTTCGCTACCCACTTCAGGGCCGAGTCATTCGGCGGTATTAGAGATGAACCAAGGTGCTGATGCTTCTGAATTAGCAGCAAAAGTGAATGTAATTGAATTAAATGAGTCGTTAGTGCAGCAAATGTATGCAGCTCAACAAAGCCAGCGTTTTTCAGGTTTTGCAGATGTGCGTGGTAATGGTGGCTATGCTGGTGCTGTTAATGTTGGTGATGTGTTAGAGATTTCGATTTGGGAAGCACCACCTGCGGTTTTATTTGGTTCAACATTTAGTAGCGAAGGGCAAGGAAGTGGGCATGTAACCCAACTGCCAGCACAAATGGTAAATAAAAATGGAACAGTCACAGTGCCATTCGTTGGCAATATTCGTGTTGCGGGTAAAACACCAGAAGCTATTCAATCACAAATTGTAGCCAGCCTTAGCCGTAAAGCGAATCAGCCACAAGCTGTAGTAAAAATTGCTAACAATAATTCATCAGATGTGACTGTTATTCGCCAAGGCAGTACAGTGCGTATGCCATTAAGTGCCAATAATGAACGTGTGTTAGATGCGGTGGCTGCTGTAGGTGGTGCAATGGAAAACATTGAAGATGTGACCGTTCAACTGACCCGTGGTAACCAAGTTAAAACATTGGCATTTGAAACCTTAATCGCAGATCCTGCGCAAAATATTGTATTGCGTGCGGGGGATGTCGTTTCACTTTTAAACACACCGTATAAATTTACTGGTTTAGGTGCTGTAGGCAATAACCAACAACTGCGTTTTTCAAGCAGCGGTATCACACTTGCAGAAGCTATTGGGAAAATGGGTGGTTTGATTGATACGCGTTCTGACCCGCGCGGGGTGTTTGTTTTCCGTTATACACCATTTACGCAGTTAGATGCTCACGCACAGCAAGAGTGGGCAGAAAAAGGTTATGGTAACGGTATGGAAGTACCAACCGTTTATCGTGCGAATTTATTAGCGCCGGAAACGATGTTCTTATTACAACGTTTCCCGATTCAAGATAAAGATATTGTGTATGTGTCGAATGCACCACTTTCAGAATTCCAAAAATTCTTGAGAATGATTTTCTCGATTACCTCTCCGGTAACCAGCACGACCAACACTATCAGAAGTTACTAATTAAGGGGATGACATGACTATCGAAAATTCGGCGATGCCGACGAAAAAGAAAAAATCACTCTGGAAAAAACTGAATCCACTTTTTTGGTTAACAGTATTGTTCCCAACCGCCTTTGCTGGCGTTTATTTTGGAATGTTTGCTTCTGATATTTATGTTTCAGAATCAAGTTTCGTTGTGCGCTCACCTCGTAGCCAATCTTCTTTAACTGGCGTTGGCGCATTATTACAAAGCACAGGTTTTTCTCGCTCACAAGATGATACTTATTCTGTGCAAGAGTATATGCGTTCACGCACCGCATTAGCAGAGTTAGAACAAAATTTGCCACTTCGTGCTTTCTATACCGAAAAAGGTGATGTATTAAGTCGTTTTAATGGATTTGGATTAAACGATACTCAAGAGGCATTCTATCGTTATTTTAAAGAGCGTTTGAGTGTTGATGTAGATTCTATTTCTGGTATTGCAACCCTTCGTGTGCGAGCATTTAATGCAGAAGAAGGTCAGCAAATTAATGAACGTTTGTTAAAAGAAGGTGAGTCGTTAATCAATCGCTTAAATGAACGAGCAAGAAAAGATACTATCGAATTTGCTGAGCAAGCAGTCGCAGATGCAGAGAAAAATGTGAATGAAACTGCACAGGCTTTGAGTCAATATCGTATCAAAAATAAGATTTTCGATTTACCGGCGCAATCTGGCGTACAAATTTCGTTAATTTCAAGTTTGAAAAGTGAGTTGATTCGTGTTGAAACGCAATTAGCACAATTAGTTTCAATTACACCAGATAACCCGCAAGTGCCAGCGTTGCAAATGCGCCAAAAAAGCTTGAAAAAAGAGATTGATGAACAAACTCGTCAATTATCAGGCAATGGCAACTCAGCTGCGACACAAACTGCGGATTACCAACGTTTAATGTTAGCGAATGAGTTAGCACAACAACAACTGACAGCCGCAATGACTTCATTACAAAATACGCGTGGAGAAGCCGATCGCCAACAACTTTATTTGGAAGTAATTAGCCAACCAAGCAAACCGGACTGGGCGTTAGAGCCAAACCGAATTTACAATATCATTGCGACCTTTATTATTGGCCTAATGTTATATGGCGTATTGAGTTTACTCATCGCCAGCGTAAGAGAGCATAAAAACTAATGCAATATGGTGATGAAACAACGTTTAAACAGTCATTAGCGATTCAAGGACGGGTGATTAACGCATTGCTTATGCGTGAAATTATTACCCGTTATGGGCGTCAAAATATCGGCTTTTTATGGCTGTTTGTTGAGCCTTTGCTCATGACTTTTTTTATTGTAATGATGTGGAAATTTATCCGTGCTGATAAATTCTCTACTTTAAATATGATTGCCTTTGTGATGACGGGGTATCCAATGGCAATGATGTGGCGAAATGCTTCAAACCGTGCGATTAGCTCGATTTCGGCAAACTTGAGTTTGCTTTATCACCGTAACGTGCGTGTACTTGATACCATCTTTACACGTGTGCTACTCGAAGTTGCCGGCGCTTCAATTGCCCAAATTCTTTTTATGGCAATCTTAGTCATGATTGATTGGATTGATGCTCCGCATGATGTGTTTTATATGCTCATTGCATGGTTTCTCATGGCAATGTTTGCTTTTGGCTTGGGGTTAATCATTTGTGCGATTGCGCAGCAATTTGATGTGTTTGGTAAAATTTGGGGAACACTGAGTTTCGTTTTATTACCAATTTCTGGCGCATTCTTCTTCGTCCATAACCTTCCGGCACAGGCTCAATCTATTGCACTTTGGCTACCGATGATTCATGGTACAGAAATGTTCCGCCATGGCTATTTTGGCGATACCGTGGTTACTTATGAAAGTGTCGGTTTTTTAGTTGTGAGTGATCTCGCCTTGTTATTACTGGGCTTAGTGATGGTTAAAGACTTCAGTAAAGGGGTTGAGCCACAATGATTCGCGTAAATAATGTGTGTAAGAAGTATCACACAAATAACGGTTGGAAAACCGTGTTAAAGGATATCAATTTTGAGCTACAAAAAGGCGAAAAAATCGGGATTTTAGGGCGAAATGGTGCGGGTAAATCTACGCTTATTCGTTTGATGAGCGGTGTTGAGCCCCCAACAAGTGGCACGATTGAACGTTCTATGAGTATCTCTTGGCCGTTAGCTTTTAGTGGGGCATTCCAAGGCAGCTTAACAGGGATGGATAATCTACGTTTTATTTGTCGTTTGTATGATGTTGATCCAGACTATGTTACTCGCTTTACAAAAGAGTTTTCGGAATTAGGCGATTATCTTTATGAGCCAGTGAAGAAGTACTCATCAGGGATGAAAGCTCGACTTGCATTTGCTCTCTCACTTTCGGTTGAGTTTGATTGCTACTTAATCGATGAGGTAATTGCAGTAGGAGATTCTCGCTTTGCAGAAAAATGTAAGTATGAGTTGTTTGAGAAACGCAAAGACCGTTCTATCATTTTAGTTTCACATAGCCCGAGTGCGATGAAGTCTTATTGTGATAATGCTGTGGTGTTAGAAAATGGCATCATGCACCATTTTGAAGATATGGACAAAGCGTATCAATATTACGACGAGACGCAAAAATAAGACTAAAAATGACCGCTTGTAATGTTTGTACAAGCGGTCATTTTTTATTGCTTTTTTACAAGCATAAAAGCTGATGATTGAGTGGGCTAGTTTTTCCACCAAGCAGCTAATCCGATTACCAATGCAAATACGGCTAACCAAAAGAGCTGAATTTTCACATTCTGCCGAGTTAATTGCTGATTATGCAAACGGCGCTCTTCTAATTTTTGTTTATAAATTTCTAAATTTGTGGCATCAAACGAGAAGCCACAATGTGGACAAAGTGTTGCGCTTTCGCTAATTTTTCGGCGACACTCTGGGCAGCGATGTAATGCCATAATTTTCCTCAACACATAATATTTCCTGACAAGCGGGCAGATTTTAGCAAAAATTTGCAAATTTTTTTAATTTTGCCCTTGAAGCGTGTTTTTTTGTCCCTATTTATTGCTCCGTCTGAATGAGCGAATTCAAACGCTCCATTCTTTTGAATCACAGCCGATAAGAATTTTCTACGCTGGGCTTGAAAAGCGTTAAACAAACCTTATCTTTTCGGCAACAAAAACTAATTCAAACGAATTTATCTAGAGGGAAAAAATTATGGGAAAAATCATTGGTATTGACTTAGGTACAACAAACTCTTGTGTAGCAGTAATGGATGGCGACAAAGCGCGCGTAATTGAAAATGCAGAAGGTGCGCGTACCACTCCTTCAATCATTGCTTATACTGATAACGAAACTTTAGTTGGTCAACCAGCAAAACGCCAAGCAATTACTAACCCGAAAAATACATTATTCGCAATCAAACGTTTAATTGGTCGTCGTTTTGACAGTGAAGAAGTACAACGTGATATTAAAATTATGCCTTTTGAAATCGTGCGTGCAGATAACGGCGATGCGTGGGTAAATGTAAAAGGCGATAAATTAGCACCACCGCAAATCTCTGCTGAAGTATTGAAAAAAATGAAAAAAACAGCAGAAGATTTCTTGGGTGAGCCAGTAACAGAAGCAGTAATTACTGTGCCTGCGTACTTCAACGATGCACAACGTCAAGCAACTATCGATGCAGGTAAAATTGCAGGCTTAGATGTAAAACGTATCATCAACGAACCAACAGCTGCAGCATTAGCATTCGGTTTAGGTTCAAACAAAGAAAACCAAGTGATTGCCGTTTACGACTTAGGTGGTGGTACATTCGATATCTCAATCATCGAAATTGATAACTTCGACGGCGAACAAACTTTCGAAGTATTAGCAACAGGTGGTAACACTCACTTAGGTGGTGAAGACTTCGATAACCGCGTAATCGACTACATCATTGATGAGTTCAAAAAAGAGCAAGGTGTTGATTTACGTAACGACCCAATGGCATTACAACGTGTGAAAGAAGCAGCTGAAAAAGCGAAAATCGAACTTTCATCAGCACAATCTACAGAAGTGAACCTTCCGTATATCACAGCAGATGCAACAGGTCCTAAACACTTAGCAATCAGCGTAACGCGTGCGAAATTAGAAGCTTTAGTTGAAGATTTAGTAGCAAGCTCAATTGACTCATTAAAAGCAGTATTAAAAGATGCAGGTAAGAGTGTAAACGAAATCCACGATATCATTCTCGTGGGTGGTCAAACTCGTATGCCATTAGTGCAACAAAAAGTGGCTGAATTCTTCGGTAAAGAAGCACGTAAAGACGTAAACCCAGATGAAGCGGTGGCAATTGGTGCTGCGGTTCAAGGTGGCGTATTAAAAGGTGATGTGAAAGACGTTCTATTATTAGACGTAACCCCATTATCACTTGGTATCGAAACCATGGGTGGTGTGATGACAACCTTAATTGAGAAAAACACCACGATTCCAACTAAAAAATCGCAAGTGTTCTCAACTGCGGAAGATAACCAAGCAGCGGTAACTATCCACGTGTTACAAGGTGAGCGTAAACGTGCGGCAGACAACAAATCTTTAGGTCAATTCAACCTAGAAGGTATCAACCCTGCACCGCGTGGTATGCCACAAATTGAAGTTACTTTCGACATCGATGCGAACGGCGTAATCAACGTATCTGCGAAAGATAAAAACACAGGTAAAGAGCAACAAATTCGCATTCAAGCTTCATCTGGTTTATCTGATGAAGAAATTCAACAAATGGTGCGTGATGCAGAAGCGAACGCAGATGCAGACCGTAAATTTGAAGAGTTAGTTCAAGCGCGTAACCAAGCAGATGGTATCGCACACGCAACTCGCAAACAAATTACCGAAGCAGGTGATGCGTTAGCAGCTTCAGACAAAGAGAAAATTGAAGCAGCAGTAAGCGAACTTGAAACTGCAGCAAAAGGCGAAGACAAAGCAGAGATTGAAGCGAAAATTGAAGCATTAATCAAAGCATCTGAGCCGTTAATGCAAGCAGCGCAAGCAAAAGCACAAGCGGGCGAACAACCACAACAATCATCAGCAAAAGATGATGGCGTGGTAGATGCTGAATTTGAAGAAGTGAAAGACAAATAAGGTGTATATATGGAATATGTACTAATAAACTATCAGGGAGCTAAACATAAAATTCCCATAGAAAATTTTGAATGTGATTTAGTCGGTAGTGATGAAAGACAAATGGGAACCGAGAATTGTTATAAATTTTATAACGATGAGTATGGTATAAGCCGATGCTTATATGAATATCCTATTGGTTGTTTTAATCATAGCTTAGAATGGGAATGTAACTCTGATACTGAAATTTTAGAAGATACTATAAATTATTCATCTTTCTTCATTGCTCAAGATTGAGGTAGATAATTATATCCTAAGGGCGTGGAAACACGCCCTTTTGGTGTATATAAATGATCCCCCTCTTTAGAAAAGAGGGGTTAGGGGAGATTTGATAGCGATATTAAATTTTCTTATGAGCTAAATTTACTTCTGCCAAATCTCCCCCCACCCCTCTTTGCTAAAGAGGGGGTATGTTACAAGCAGTTAAATTTACCCAGAATTTTGTAAATTTAAGGAATAGCTATGCCACTTACACTTTATCCACTTGCTACAATTCGTACGCATAACACAAAGGAAAATACCGCGGAAAAGATTGGACAGCTTTGGCAGAATAATTTTGCAAAATTGCCTCAAAATGAGCCTTATTATGGTGTTTATCTGAATTACGAATCAGATTTTACGGGCTATTATGATGTTGCTGTTGCTCAAGAAAGTAAACCAGAAGGCAGTTCCTCTACCATTGAAATTGAAGATCTGACTTGGTATGAAATCTTCCCTACGACTTGTGAATCAGTAGTTCAAACGTGGAAACATATTTGGAATAAGGAAAAACAAGGCTTATTAAAACGTGCTTATAAAGTGGATTTTGAGAAATATTATCCAAATGGCAAAGTGGATATTTACATTTCAATTCACCCGCATTGCTAAAAATAGCGAATGCAAGCGGTCAGAAATGACAAAATATTTGCAAATAAAAATACAGAAATACTATGGCAAAAAAAGATTACTACGAAGTCCTTGGGTTACAAAAAGGGGCGAGCGAAAACGATATTAAACGTGCTTATAAACGTTTAGCGTCTAAACATCACCCTGATAAAAACCAAGGCAGCAAAGATGCAGAAGAAAAATTTAAAGAGATCAACGAAGCTTATGAAGTGCTAGGCGACGCTGAAAAACGTGCAGCTTACGACCAATATGGCCATGCAGCCTTCGAACAAGGCGGTGGCGGTGCTGGCGGCGGTTTTGGTGGCTTCGGTGGCGGTTTCGGCGGCTTTGAAGACATCTTCAGCGAAATGTTTGGTGGTGGTTTTGGCGGAGGCGGTCGACGTCAACGTGTGGTACGTGGCGATGACTTACGTTACGACATTGAAATCACCTTAGAAGAAGCGGTAAAAGGCTGTAAAAAAGATATTCGCCTTTCTACATTAGCAGAGTGTGATACCTGCCATGGCACTGGTGCAGAAAAAGATTCTAAAGTAGAAACTTGTCCGCATTGTCATGGCTCTGGTCGAATTCGCCGTCAGCAAGGTTTCTTTGTGAGTGAGTCCGTTTGCCCAAGCTGTCACGGCTCAGGCAAAAAAATCGAGAAACCATGTAAATCTTGCCACGGTGATGGACGTGTTCAAAAAGCGAAAAATCTATCGGTCACTATTCCGGCGGGGGTAGATACGGGTAACCAATTACGCTTATCAGGCGAAGGGGCTGCCGGGGAAAATGGCGCACCAGCAGGCGATTTATATGTAGTGATTCACGTTCGTGACCATGAAATTTTTGAACGTGATGGTTCAAACCTTTACTGCGAAGTGCCAATTAGCTTCACTCAAGCTGCATTAGGCGGAGAGATTGAAGTGCCGACTTTAGAAGGCAAGTTGAAACTCAAAATCCCAGCAGAAACACAAACGGGTAAACTCTTCCGTGTACGTGGTAAAGGGGTAGCAAGCCCGAGAGGCGGCTACGCAGGTGATTTAATCTGCAAAGTGATTGTTGAAACACCAGTAAAATTAAGCGAAGAACAAAAAGAGCTTCTACGCAAATTAGAAGAAAGTTTTGATGGCAAAGGGAAACATCGTCCTCAGCAAGAAGGCTTTTTAGATAGCGTGAAGAACTTCTTTAGCAATTTAGGTAAACACTAATCACGCAAAAGGCTTAGCATAAAATGCTAAGCCTTTTTCCTTTTCGTGAGTCTGAATACTAGTTTACAAGCGGTTTGTTTTTCCCGAAGTTTTGCAAATTTTATCGTAAATCAGACCGCTTGTAAGGTGAGAGAAGCGCAGATGTGATAGAATATCGCAACTTTTTATCGCGCTAAGCGGTCGAAATTTTACGGTTTTTTGCAAAAGTAGATGTGAAAGAAGGCAAGATAATGACAAAAAAACATATTCATATTTTAGGTATCTGCGGCACCTTTATGGGCGGTGTTGCGATGATCGCACGCGAGTTGGGCTACCATGTTACTGGTTCGGATACTAACGTTTATCCGCCGATGAGTACTTTTTTAGAAAATCACGGCATTGAAATTATTCCGAATTATGATGTTGCGCAATTACAACCTGCGCCAGATTTAGTGGTGATTGGTAATGCGATGAGCCGTGGCAATCCATGTGTGGAATATGTGTTAGATAACCAATTGAATTACACGTCTGGCCCGCAATGGTTGCATGATAATTTGCTAAAAGATCGTTGGGTATTAGCCGTTTCTGGTACGCATGGCAAAACGACTACAACAGGAATGTTGGCTTGGATTCTGGAGAAAAACGGCATTGATGCGGGTTTCTTAATCGGTGGAGTCGCGGGTAATTTTGGGATTTCTGCGCGTGCAGGTTCAAGCAAATTCTTTGTGATTGAAGCCGATGAATATGATTCAGCCTTTTTCGATAAGCGTTCAAAATTTGTACATTACACACCGAAAACGTTAATTATCAATAACATTGAATTTGACCATGCTGATATTTTTGATGACTTAAAAGCGATTCAACGTCAGTTCCATCATCTTGTGCGTACCATGCCACAAAGTGGCTGCATTTTGTCAGCAGTTTCCGATCAAAACGTGCAAGATACGCTGAAAATGGGCGCATATAGCCAATTACAATTTATTGGCGAAGGAAAAGAGTGGTTTGCCAAACCATTAGTGGCAGATTGCTCATCATTTGAAGTTTATCACTTTGGCGAAAAAGCGGGTGTGGTGCAATGGCAAATTATTGGCGCACATAATATGCACAATGCGTTAATGGCGATTGCTGCAAGCCATCATGCAGGTGTTTCTGTGGCGGGGGCATGTGAAGCATTAGGTTCATTTATTAATGCGAATCGTCGTTTAGAAGTCAAAGGTGAAGTGCGTGGAGTCACTGTTTATGATGATTTTGCCCACCATCCAACCGCGATTGAAGCCACTATTGGTGCATTGCGTAGCAAAGTGGGGAAAGAGGCACGAATTCTTGCGGTGCTTGAGCCACGTTCTAACACAATGAAAATGGGTGTGCATAAGGAAGAGATTGCACCAAGTTTGAAAGATGCAGATGCGGTATTTGTGTATCAGCCGGAAACTATTCCATGGCAAGTGAGCGTGATTACTGATGCGTTAACTCAGCCAGCAAAATGGTCTGCAAATTTAGATGAGCTAGTTGATGCGGTAACGCGTGAAGCGAAAAGCGGTGATCACATCCTTGTGATGAGTAATGGTGCCTTCGGTGGCATTCACGCAAAACTTTTAGAAAAATTGACCGCTTGATAATAAACCCCCAACCTGATTTTCAGGTTGGGGGTTATGATTTAAGGCGGAAAAATTATTTCGCGATATCAAATGTCATACTTGCGTAGTGTTTAGATTTTTGACATTGCGCAGGATCACTAAATGGCACTTCATGCACCACAGCAGCTTTCCAGAAACCATCTTTTAATGGGATGATGTTAACTGTACCGTCTTCGCCAGTTGTATCAGAGAACGCTTGTGCTTCCACTTTATGTGAATGGCTATGGTCTTGAATATCAAATCCTTTGAACGTTGCAGTAAGCGTTGCATTTGGTAATGGCTCACCTTCGTATAATACAACAACTTTAAATGGTTCACCCACTTTCACTGATGCAGGGTTAACCATTGGCACGATTTCCAATTTGTGCCCTACTTTATCAGCAACCACATTCACACCGCTATCTTTACCTACATTGATAATCTGTTTTCCATACATAGAGGTTTGTTCGCAGTAAGTTGCATTCGGCGTATTTTTCATATCTGCTTGCTTCCAACCTTCGGCATTTTGCGACCAGAAAGTTGGCTTATAGGTTGCAGAAATAACATAGCTACCTTCTGCTAAAGGTGCTTGGCTAACAAAGTGATAGTTTTTATCGCCTGATTGTTTTAATGCTTCACTGCCTTTAGCGCTTAATAAGTGCATTCCTTGCTCAAAAAAAGAAAGGCGTTTTTCTGGAATGGTTTCGAGCGTTGGGAATTCGCCATAACCTAAATCGGCTTGTAATACTTCACCCGCTTTTAATGGTGTGCTTTCGACCCAAACACGGTGTGCGTGAGAAGAAGCTGCAAAAATACATAAAGAAGTAGCTAATAATAGTTTCTTCATTGAAGATCCTTGTTAACGTTGACGAGCTTTGAATCTCGGGTTGCTTTTACAAATGACATAAAGCTTGCCTTTGCGACGTACGATTTTGCAATCTTGGTGGCGAGTTTTCGCGCTTTTTAATGAGTTTAAAATTTGCATTTTGCTTATCCTTTGCGTTGAATGAGGCTTGCCATGCCTTTGAATTTATCGCTGAAGCGGCTTGCACGACCTTCAGTGTTCGCTTCACGGCGTTTACCTGTATAAACAGGGTGAGAAGCTGATGAAGTATCTAATGGGTAGAACGGATACTCTTTACCATCTGTCCAAGTCATTGTTTTTGAAGTTGCTGCACATGAGCGAATAATCCAACCTTGTTGAGCTGAAGCATCATAAAATAATACCTCACGGTAGTTTTCTGGGTGGATGCCTTGTTTCATTTTATTTGTCTCCTAAACTAAATAATATCCATTATTAAATTATGGGAAAGCATGATACAACAAAATTTTTACATTTCAATAAATTTTTTATGGATTTTAAATTTTTTTTGTTTTGTGACTTGTTTCTCTGTATTTTGCTTAAATCTGTGGTACTTTAAGCATAACTTTTAAGGAGGAGATTTATGGCTCGACAACCTTTTTTAATTGCCCCTTCTATTCTTTCTGCCGACTTAGCGCGACTAGGTGAGGATGTGAATGCAGTATTAGCTGCGGGTGGCGATATTATTCATTTTGATGTGATGGATAATCACTTCGTACCAAATTTAACTTTTGGCCCCGCCATTTGCCAAGCGTTACGTAACTACGGCATTACGGCTGAAATCGATGTGCATTTAATGGTTAAACCGGTAGAGCGCCTGATTCCAGAATTTGCTAAAGTGGGCGCAAACTACATTACGTTCCATCCAGAAGCAACCGATCATATCGATCGCAACTTACAGCTTATTCGTGAATTAGGCTGTAAAGCTGGCTTAGTGTTTAACCCAGCAACACCTTTACATTATTTAGATTATGTCATGGATAAAATCGATATGATTTTATTGATGGGGGTAAATCCGGGATTTGGCGGACAAAAATTTATTCCAAGCACATTAAACAAATTGCGTGAAGTACGTCATCGTATTGATGCTTCAGGCAGAAGCATTCGTTTAGAAGTGGATGGCGGTGTAAAAATCGAAAATATTGCTGAAATTGCTGAGGCTGGGGCAGATACTTTTGTTGCCGGTTCAGCGATTTTTGATCAGCCAGATTACAAGGCAGTGATTGACCAAATGAGAGCAAATCTTGCTGGTCTTTAAGAAATAAGCGGTCGTTTTTTGCAATTTTTTTGCAAATTTCACGGCTTTTAATGGATAAACCCTAGTCTTAATGTTAAAATGAAACAGCTTTTTCGCTTGCACTATGTTTAGCGAACCTTTTTAGTTCGAGTGTATCGAAAAGCTTATCTGGTTCGACCTTGCTATGCTAAGGTTGAATTTAGTGAATTTTTGACTACACTAACTAACTCTCGCATTTTGCGAATTTACTATAATAGGAAACACAAAATGAGCATTGAAGAACGCGTAAAAAAAATCATCGTTGATCAATTAGGCGCAGACGCTGCAGCAGTTAAACCTGAAGCTTCATTCATCGAAGATTTAGGCGCAGACTCTTTAGATACTGTTGAATTAGTAATGGCTTTAGAAGAAGAATTCGATATCGAAATTCCTGATGAAGAAGCTGAAAAAATTACAACAGTTCAATCAGCGATTGACTATGTAACAAAAGCAAACGCATAATTCAGTGAGGCGGTTTTTAAACCGCCTTATTTTTTATCTGACGGTTTGTTTAAAAATAACCAGATTGTGTTGAATTTATTCAGATAAAGCAAAAAACATAAAAAGGGCTTGCATTCGGTCTGAAAATCCGTATTATACACGCCTGTTACACATTAAGGGTCGTTAGCTCAGTCGGTAGAGCAGCGGACTTTTAATCCGTTGGTCGAAGGTTCGAATCCTTCACGACCCACCACTTAATGTAAACTTCTCTAAAGGGTCGTTAGCTCAGTCGGTAGAGCAGCGGACTTTTAATCCGTTGGTCGAAGGTTCGAATCCTTCACGACCCACCACTTAATGTAAACTTCTCTAAAGGGTCGTTAGCTCAGTCGGTAGAGCAGCGGACTTTTAATCCGTTGGTCGAAGGTTCGAATCCTTCACGACCCACCA
>FLSK01376957.1_pt1 | contig 45738 bp, 45 predicted proteins | sample 1550541 | NCBI WGS metagenome assembly FLSK01 (sample SAMEA4031773, study PRJEB14383) | metagenome | biome: human; feature: oral; material: saliva | place: Philippines | collected 2014
GCGATCTTGATTCCCCACTTCTCTCCGTCCTCCTCGACGAAGCGGCGGACCTGACGGCCCCACGCCGTAGCGAGCTGGGGCGAGTGCGAGATCAGGCCGATCTTCCAGTCCGGGTGCTGACGCAGCAGCCAGATCGGCAGGTTGATCGAGGTCAGCGTGGACTTACCCATGCGCGGCGGCATGGAGATCGTCATGTACCGGTTCTCGCCCGCCTCGACGGCGCGCACGGCCTCGGCCAGCCTATCGGAGAGGTACTGGATATGGGGGCGGCCGGCGTATGCCTCGTCGAGCTGCTGCGCGCTCTCCAGCGGGTCGGCCGCCTGGCGATAGGTCGGATCGTGCGGGTAGGGCGCTCCGGCGTGGGGCTTGCCGTCGCACGAGGGGCGGTCACACTTCGGCTGATTCTCGAGCCACGCCTGACGCTTGATGAGCGCTTCCAGCTCCTCCTCCAGCTGGGCCGGGGTCATCTCCCACGGCTCCAGTGGCTTCTTCACCTTAGGCATAAGCAACTCCTATCGCTGAGGTGGAATCTCATATGGATACAGAATACCGCCACCCCTCATCCCAAAGGGTGGCGGTATCTCTGCCCCAGTGTCCCGAGGCAATGCTACTGCTCGGCGTCGATCACCTCAACTTCGGCTGGACCTACGTCGATAAGGCCCTGCTCACGTTTCCGGCGCTCTACCTCCGCTACCAGCTGCTCGATCCTCGACGTCGTGGCCGACGCCGTCATCTCGGCCAGGTTGGAGGAGACCTCAATCTGCACCTTGGCCGAGTCGGCCCCGGCGCCCGCGGCCTCACGCTCGATGCGCGCCGCGACGTCCATCATCTGGACGATGCCATTAGCGCTCATGCGGGCGATACGGTCCTCGGTGAGACTGTCGAGCCACATCTCGGCCTTCTCGAGGGCCTTGCGGCCGAGGGCCCGGTGACGATCCCCCATGGCGATCCGGTAGCGGACGAGCTCGTTCGCCTCGTTCTCAGCCATGTGCTTGTCCCACGCCTCGACGCGTTCCCTCCACGACCACCGGGCCGAGTAGTGGTTGCCGTTGGGCGCGTCCCGCACCCGGCGCCGCTCCATGTCCCGGTAGGTCTTGAACGAGGCGTAGGCCGCCTCTGTCTCGCCGTCCTGACGCTTCCAGATCGGGCGCGTGTAGTCAAGCGGGGCGGGCTTGCGTGGCGCCGGCGGCTTCGCGGTAGTCACAGCCCCTCCAGAGATGAGGTCCAGTCCTGAGAGGGCGCCAGGGACCGGTTCACGAGGGCGCGGGCCATGTCCTGGGCGAAGGTCTCAGCGAACTCCTCGCTCCATCCCTGCTCACGGACCATCCGGGACCGTATTCCAGCGCATGCGGCCGTGATCGAGAGGATGGTGTCTCCGGCGACCATGAGGGCGTCTCCGGCATCGGTCAGCCCGCTATCGGGCTGCTCGGGGATGTCGTCGATCACTGCTCGTGCGGCGTTACTCATGGGCAAGGTCCTCCATCTCCTGGCGCTTCAGCTGATCGACCATGATGCGGTAGATGCGGGCCACGGTCTTCGCGTGCCAGCACGACGCCCAGCGGGAGTTCTGGCCGTGCTTGCACGTACACGTGAACCGGGGGTATCCGTGGTCCGACTTCAAGGTCACATGGTGGAAGGGCTTCCCTCCCAGGCCCTTAGCCTCCCCGGAGTTCCGGGCCGAGTAGGACCGGACCCACCAGACCCGAGGATTCACTTCGTCCTGGTAGACCGAGCCGGTTCTCCACGTCTCTCGGGCCGCCTTCAGCTGGGCCGGGGACATGTCCTCCCACTCCAGCTGGCGCACGAAGTCGAACTCGGTCGCCGTCAGCCTAGCCCTCGCCACTGAGATCACCTCCAGCCCCTACGACGGGGTACATGCTCGACAGTGTCGATCCGGTCAGTGCCTCGCGCACTGCCCACTCAGCCTCGTCTGCGTCCAGGACGGTGCAGGCGGCTCCGCCGGCGGCGCGCACTCGGCGAATCTGGCGGACCTGCTCGACCGAGGTGCGGGCCAGGGCGTGGCCACGGGACTCTCCCGGCTTCTGGTGCTTGACCTCCAGGAAGATCAGGCGGCCCTCGACGCAGCACAGCACGTCCGGGATGCCGGCCTCCATGTAGACCGAGCCGTGCATCTTCCAGGTGACCGAGTTCGGCCATACCTGAGCGATGCGGCGCCGGATGGCATCTACGACGCCGCTCTCCTTGCTTGCCATGTCACTCCTTTCTGTCTAAGGGGACGGCCCCGCCGGAGCGGGGCCGTCTCACGATTCGGACCTCAGAGGTTCAGGTCGTCGATGTCCAGGGCGTCCACGTCGAGCTCGACGGCGTCCTCCACCGTAGCGTCAAGCTCCGGCTTGGCCGGCTCAGCGGCGGGGGCGGGCTCGGCGATCTCGTCCTCGGCGGCGTCCTCCATCGGGTCGGCGGCGGGCCGGGACTCCGCGGGCTTCGTGGCGCGAAGGTACTCGCGCACCTCGGACTTGACCTTGCCGTTGTAGGGCTCGCCGTCCTCCACAACGATGTCCACCGGGCGGCCGATCAGGCTCTTCGGGTTCAGGGCGATCTTCTTCTTGGCGATCTTGACGCCGAGGGCCTGAAGGAAGGCGGCGGAGCGGAACATCGCCTTCTCCGTCTGCGGGAGGCGGTCGATGATCTGCTGGCCGGCGTGGGGGCCGGAGGTGATCTCCAGGTAGACGACGAACATCGCGTTGCCGGCCTTGGAGGTCGTCTCCTCGAAGTCCGAGACCTCGGCGCGGTAAGTCCCTGCTGGAACGTGGGCGGTGGAGGTGTCCTTGTAGTTGGTGAAGTCGAAGGTCAGAGCCATGATGATTTCTCCTGTGAGGTTGGGTTACTGGGTGTCAGTTGTCGGACTTGTCCGACTTGGCGGCGGGCTTACGCTCCGGGACTCCGCCAACTCCGAGGAAGCGCGAGAGCTTCTCCAGAGTCACGGGGTGGTCGCGCCCGAGCACAGACGGGACCTTCCCGCGAAGGTTGTAGGGGATACGGGCCTTGGTCCCGTACTCCGGGTCGGTGCCGAAGCGCACGATGTGCTTCAGCGAGGGGCCGTCGTCGTGGCCGGTGTTGTCGAGGTCCTCCTCGACGTCGGCGTAGATGATGTAGTTCGGCGTGGCGCGGATGATCGACTGGGCGCCGCGCTGGACGTCCGGGGAGCGGCGCACGCCGCCGTTGATCTCGTCCTCAACCATCTTGACCTGGGCGGTCATGACGACGTGCATGGGTTCGGGACGGTTGCCGTCGGCGAGGCCGTACCAGAACACGGCCGTGTCGGTCATGATGTCGAGGGCCTGGCCCCAGGTGCGCTGGTCGGCGGGGGCGGTGCCCTGCTTGATCTCGCGGACCGCGGTCTCCGAGAAGCCGGTGAGGTAGCGCATCGTCATCTTCTGGAGGGCGGTCAGGCTGTCGAGAATGACGGCCTTGTAGCCGTGGCCACCCTTGTCCAGGCTCCAGAAGATGTCGTCGAGCGCGGTGACGCTCTCAGGACGGACCACGTCGATGTTCTTGGCGTAGGGGGCGTTCTTGAACGACTGCGTGCCCTTCTCTCCTGGCAGGTCGATGAACAGGGTCTTGCCCATCGTGGCGACGGTCGAGGCTAGCGAGCTCTTGCCGGCCCCCTGTGCCCCGAGGATCAGCCACCGACCGTAGTCGGCTGCCTCCTCGTTCACGTCAACAATGTTGACGCCGGCAAAACTGGCCATTGAATTTCCTTCCGCTGTTTGGGTGGTGGCTTAACTGTAGGTGTATGACGGCGGGCATTGCAAGCCCGGATGGCTACCTGCCGCTGTGAGACGGGTCACGGTATCTGAGGCCGTACTCCTCCGGCGCGTACTCGCCTCCAGGCCCGCCAACCATCTGCGCGCGGCACAGGTCGGCGAACTCGCAGAACTGGCACGCCGCCTTCCCGAAGTTGCGGGGCGCCTCACCTCGACGGTCTGCGCGCACCCGCGTCCGAGAGATATCCGAGCAGGTGTCGGCCGCGGCCTGAAGATGGGAGCGGACCAGATACGGGCTGACCGGGGTCAGGTGGCGTGCGAACCACTGACTGACAACCTGAGGCGAGGTCAGGCGTTCGATCTCGGACTCCTCGGCCGTGTAGGTGCCGGCCGCGCTCCCGTCCTTCTTCATCCCCTCGAAGGGGATGCCGTCGGCGCACCACTCGAGGTACGTCCTCAGGTCGTAGTCCTTGACCGAGGCGGACAGCTTGCCGGCCTTCGTAATCTTGGGCGTCTTCGGAGCCTTGGACCGAACACGGTCGAAGGCGACTGCGCGCGGGGCCGGCAGTCCCCATTCAGCGCAGTCTGGGGACAGGCCCCAGGCGTAGAGCTGTACCTGGCTGTCCATCATCTCGTCCAGGCTCGTGACCTGGCCCAGAGTGCCGGACGTCTTGCAGTCCCGCACCACGACGATGCCGCGCTTGCGGTCCTGGTAGACCTCGTCCGCATATCCCCAGAGGGTGACTCCGGTACCGGGAATCTCGCGCTCCCAGCGCTGCTCGACGGCTAGGACGGCCTCGTTCTCGGACTCCTCAGCCCAGCGCTCACGCCACTCGGCGTAGACGTGGGAGAGGCGCTGCGGGAGAGGCTGCCCGAGCCAGTCAAGCCAGACCTCTCTGGCATCCTCCCCGAGTCGGCCCCAGTAGTCCACGGCGGCGGCCATGACGTCCGACGGGGAGGCGTCCCACGGGAAGGTGGGCCCGGTGTCGGTGGTCTGAATCTCGTCAGGGTGAGCCTTCAGGGTGCCCTCGGCCACGCCCTTCGTGATCCGGTCCAGGGCTCGAACGGCGTGGAACCACGAGCCGAAGTCGAGGGCGGGCGTTACCTCCGACCGGGCGCGACGCAGACCGTCGATGTAGCGGTACTTCCACGCCTGAGGGCAGCGGCGGTGGAGGGTGAGTGAGGAGTAGGTGGCCTTCTCGGCCGTGATGACGTCCTCCTCGGGGCGCTGGGTCGGGCTCATGGGTAGCTACTTCCTATCGGCATAGATGTGACTCATAAGGGCCTTCTCTAGGTCCGTGCGGTCCTGGTAGGCCTGGAACACTGGGTCGTCCACAGTGTTCGGTGCAAGCGCGTACCAGAACGTGGTAGCGCTCTTCTGACCTAGCCGGTTCAGCCGGTCGCGGGCCTGAACGATGTCATCGCGCTGCCACGGCAGCGAGGCGAAGATCGCGTTCCGGGCAGTGACCAGCTCGTTCACTGCGACCGACAGCGTCTTGATCTGGGCGACGATGACGAGGCGGGCCGGATCATCGGACCCGAAGCGCTGGCGCATGGCAAGGCGGTCCTCCGGCTTCGTGGAACCGTCGATCCGCAGGACCCTGGTCCTCTTGTCGGCGATCTCCTCCTCTAGCGCGGCGAGCTCTCGGGTGAAGGTGCCGAACACGACGATGCGCTTCTCATCCTCTAGGGTGTCGTGGATGAGGGAGGCGATGGTCTTCGCCTTCGACCGCCCGATCTCCCGGACCTGGCCCTCATCGTCGGGGAGGTGGCCGGCCGTGATCTGGCGGAGCCGGGTCATGCGGACCAGGCGACTGGCCGCGGTGGCGGCGTCTCCGCCGCCCCCTCCGGCGTCCTCCCGCATATCGTCCTCCTCACGGAACTCGACCTGAAGCTTCGTACGCATGTCCTCGTAGGCCTTGAGCTCCTTCGGGCTCAGAGCGACGGGGAGGACCGTATCTACGGCTTCGGGCAGGTCAAGGCACTCCTCCTTGATGGCGACCGACGAGCGCTCGCCCATGATCTCCTCCAGGCGGTCCAGGTTCTTGAAGCCGACGACCTCGTGCCCCATGTACCCGCCCATCTCGGCGTAGTCCTCCTTGAAGTGCTTGAACGTCGCTACGCGGCGCTCGCCGTTCGGCTGGACCCGGCCGAATGCCTTGGGGTCTAGGAACCGCCACTGGCCGTAGACGTCGAGCGGGCTGTGGGGAATGACGGTCCCGGTCAGGCCGATCCTCCGCTCAACCCGTGAGCCGATCCGTCCCGCCAGGCGAGACGCGTTGGAGGAGACCGACTTGATCTTGTGCATCTCGTCGATCACTACGAGGTCCGGGTCGAAGTCGGTGACGGCGTTCAGCACGACGTCGGCCATCGTCTTGGACCCGACCTGCCGGCGCTGAGACAGAGTGTCCAGGTTGATCGCCTCGATCACGAGTCGAGGCTTCCCGTCGCCGAGCACATCGGGCCCAGCCTTGGCCGCCATCTGCCGGTCCAGCTCGACGCCGTCTCGCCGGGCGGCCAGCGCCCAGGCCCGCGTAGCGTGGAGCGCTCGGACGGTGTCCCCGGCGCCGCGGCCTCGACCGCCGGTCGGTTTGGCGATCTCCTTGCCGCCGCGGGAGCGTAGGGCCTCGACGCGCTGCATGACCGAGCCACCGAGGGCCTCGGCCCAGACGTTGACCTGCGGGCTGACCCACTTCGGGGCCTGGAGGGCCCACTGATCGACGGCGGCGAGCGGACCAATCACGAGGACGCGGGCCTCCCGGCGCGGTGAGGACAGGGCCAGCAGGGAGCAGTAGTCCAGCGTGACCGCGGTCTTGCCGGTGCCTGGCTCCATGAGGAGGGCTCCGACGCCGTTGCAGGCGATGAGCTTGGCCAGGCCGCGCTTCTGGTGGTCGAATCGGGGCGGGCCTCCGAACTCGAACTTAGCCACGGCTCTCCCCCGAGTACTCGCGCAGCAGATCAGCCACGTCCACAGGCTCCCAGGAGAGGACCAGGTCGCGGTCAGGAGAGAGCAGCCAGTTGGAGGCGACCCCCGGCTGCATCTCCTGATCCACGGGGGCGTAGTAGGAGCCGCCGTCCGAGTCGTACCTGAGGGCGAAGATGCCGAAGACCTTCTCGTCGGGGTCGTCTCCAATTCCCCGCCGACTGGCCCGCTTGACATAGATGAGGCCACAGCACGGCCATGGAACGTCCAGAAGGACTCCGTTCTTGAACTGGAGACCCGAGGAGACGGGGGACGTGACCACGAGGCTGCCGTCGTCTTCGGACAGGATCGCTGTCTCGGGATGCATGGGGTCGGACGGGCCCGCAATCTCCAGCTCCAGGGCCCCGGTCCCCCCGACCTCCCCAGTCACCATCCACCAGTAGGAGGCGTGCAGGACGTAGTCCTCGTCGGGAATGACATCCTCCAGGCGCTTCAGGCCGATCCTCTTGCCGAGAGACTCGACCAGCTCGTAGTCGCTCTCGTAGTCGGGGTGGGCGCTCATCGGGTCTCTCCTAGGTGCAGGGCCGCGGCCTTCTCAGCCTCGGCCAGAATGTGCGCCTGCCGTTTATCCTCCGGGATGCGCAGCAGGTCCTTGCGACGGTCGTGGATGTCGGTCAGGTAGCGGAGGTACTCGCCGACGAGCTCGGCCTTGGTCCTCTCGCGGCCGACGCGGCGGGTAGGTACGTACGAGATAGGCTTCTTACCCTTGACTGCCAGGATGTCGCCGTCCTTGACGTCCCCGGTCGGGTACTCCTTGACGCGGCGCATGATCTCCTCAGCGCTCACGATTCCGTTTCGGCTCATTTCGCTCTCTTCCTATAGGTCTTGATGATTGATGCGATAACTCTCAGGATCACGGTCACAGTGCGGCGTCCTCCGGGATCGAGACGAGGGCGCCCTCGTGGATCGAGATGGCCAGGACGCGGCCGTCGCGGATGCCAGCTTTGATCGACTTGACGCCGTAGCGGATGACCTGCGAGAACTCGAAGATCATCCAGGCTCCCCACACGATGTCGAGCAGGCCGTCGGCCGTGGTCAGGGTGTGCAGGACCATGACGAAGATCGTGGCTCCGAGCGCCCAGTAGGCGTGGTTCAGGGCGCGGTTGGCGTAGACGGCGTTGGGAGAGGTCAGGGAGTAGGTTCCGGGCTTGGGGCTCATGGGGATTCCTTATAGGTGGTGATGATTGATAGGTAGCGGTGATGGGTTGGGATCAGGCGGCGGAGCCGCAGTCGCAGTACTGCTCGGGCTTCTCGCAGGAGGGGCAGTACCGGTCCCCGGTCCACGGGTCCTCCAGGACGCCGGTCAGGCTGTACTCTCGGTAGGCACGGGCGAGGGCCTTCTCGTCGGTCACGTACATCTCGTTGCGGTACGCCTCCCACTGCGCCCAGCGCTTGCGCTGCGCTCGCATGGAGCCTTTGCGTGCCATTTCAGTTCTCCTTCCCGCCGTAGCGGTCGTTCTTTTGATGGCTCAAGGCTACGCAGCACGTATGCCAGGATGCAAGCCTCGGTAAAGGCCTACCCCAGTGACTTGAGTCACTGGGGTAGTTTCCGTTGAGATTACGCGGATTATCTGGCTAAACGCCGCAGTAGCGGGCCCGGATGGCCTGCACGGTCTTCCGTTCCCCTCCGACGTAAACATTTGCGGACGTCTGCCAAAGGTGCCAGCCGCGCTCATGCAGCATGGCGATGGCGTCAAGGATTTCCTCGAACCTCTTCAAGCCGAATGACGCGACGGTGATGTCCGGGACGTCGTTCTGACGTAGCAGGGTCTCGACGGCCTTCCAGTCGTTCAGGCATCGCACACGGTATCCGCGGTCGAACACGGGGTGGGCGGAGCCGCCCTCCTCCCAGGCCCTCTCGAACGCCTCCTCGGGCGTCAGGAGTGGCAGCTTGTCGAAGTCACGCATCGTCCTCACTCTCCTTGTCGTCCAGGTCCCTCTCCTCCGGCCCATCCTCGCCGACCGCGACCAGTGTGTACTGCCGGCCGCCCCGCCCGCCTTCAGCCATGATCCAGCCGCGGGAGATCAGGCGGTCCAGGGCGGCCTTAGTCCGGTCTCGGGAGAGGTCCCCATCCACGATGGCGAACAGGTCACGGGAGTTGAGACAGATGCCGACCTCTCCTCGGAACGCTCCGATGACTGTGTCCTCATCGTCCTGACGCTGGGCGATCTTCTCCATCATCTTGGACATGTCGGTGAAGTCGAGCTCCACGCGCCGCTCGACGTCGTTCACGTCCTCGCCGTCGGCGTTCAGGGTGCCGCCGCCTCCTGAAGGGGTGCGGCGCGGGGGAGTGATGACGAGGGAAGAGCGCCCCTCAGTGCGGCTGTCCAGCGTGACCACGCCGGCCACCTGAGCCTTGCCGCGGCCGCCGGTCTTCTGGGAGTGGGCTCGAACCTGGCCGGGCCGGTCCTTCAGCACGACCAGCTCCATCTCACCGACGTCGCCGGGCATGGGCTGCTTGATCGGCCACACCTGCAGGAGGGTTCCCTGCACCATGGCTACCTTGTGCTGGGAGCCGATGGGCATGGAGCCCTTCTCCGCACTCTTGGCCTGGTGGTCGATGATGATGACTGTCGAGCGTCCGTTGCGGGTGAGCCGCTTCAGCCACGATGTGATGACGTCCGTGGAGACGGCGTCGTTCGCGTCCAGGCCGTGCAGGCCATAGAGGGCGGTCATACCGTCGGCCACGATGATGTCTGGGTCGAGCGACTGGAGGGCCATGTCGAACTGGTCCTGGGCGAACTCTCCGCTCTTAGTCGGCTGGTCCTTGCCCCACTTGTTGCGCTGCATGTCGGCCAGCGGGCCCTCCGGGCGGATGTAGGAGAACTGGGCCCGAAGGTCGTCGTCCACGGCGCCGAGCAGGCGCAGGCGATTCAGGGTCTGGACCGGCTCATCCTCGAAGTCGAGGTAGAGCGCGCGGCCGCCGGCCTCGATCTCCTGAAGGCAGATAGCCATGGCGATCCAGGACTTCGCCGACTCCGAGGAGCCGAACAGCATGTTCACGCGGCCCCGGTACATGAGGCAGGCGCCGTCGTTGCGGCGGCAGACCTCAGGGTCTGGGACGGTGAGCTTCCCCGTGAGGTAGGGCTCCAGATCGACCGGACTCCAGGACGAGGGGCGCGCGTCCAGCGGGTCCAGGTCCTCGCGGTCGTCCGCGTCTAGGGCTTCCTCGGCAATGGCGGCGGCGTCGGGTGAGCCCGAGGCCTCCTTCTCGGCGCCGTGCTCCGGGAGGAGGGCTCCGAGCGAGCGGGGCCCTCCGGCATCCCCGGCCTCGACGAACTCTGGCGCCGGGGCCTCATCATCGAGCTTGATCGACAGGCCCTCCCACTGACGAGCCCACGGCGGCTGCCAGCCGGGAACGTCACCAGCCACGTCCGGCACGAAGCCGGCTACGGCCTCCGCGTCGCGCACGAGGCGCTCGACGATCTGCACGCTCTCCTCCCCGATGTACTCGGCCAGGCGGGTGAAGCCGGTGGCCTCCCCGCCCTCCCGAAGGCGGCGCTTGGTGGTGTAGATAGCCTCGCGCTCGCGCTGCTCGGCCCCGTCCTCGTCGTGCGTGGCCAGGGCCAGGGTGCGGATGACGAGGCCGGCGTTGCGCTCCCAGAACGGGTGCACGGTCTGCGAGTCACCGTACCGAAGGAGGCCGCCTGCGAGGGCCACGTAGGCGTCATGGCGCTGGCCGGGCCCCGGCCAGGCGTCCAGCAGGACCGCGCACAGCCCGAGGAGGATGACCTGGGCCAGGAGCTCGGTACCGTCCACGAGAGCCGGACCCTCGTCGCCTCCCCAGGGCTCGCCCTCCCATTCGTAGGTCTCGGCCGTGGCCGGATGAATCGACGGAGGGACGAGGGTCTGCGCCCCGGTCCCGCGAATCTCTACCGACACGCCCGAGCCACGGCCCGAGGCGTCAGGGATGCGCAGGCGCCGCGTCGCCGGCAGGGTGCCCGGCTTGGCGCGGTACCAGTAGTGAGACTTGCGCGACGTCTCGCGCCCGTGGATCGCGGCCGTGTAGGGCAACAGGTACGACTTCAGCCGCATGGCGGCCGGATGATCGAGATCGACGTCGATGAGGTCTCCCGACGCCTCGCCGAGGAGGACACCGAGGTTGGTCGATCCGCCGGCCGTGTACTCCTCAAAGGCGGCTCGGACGGCGTCCTCGCCCTCACCGGTGTCGGTCGTAGGGTCCGGCCAGCGGAGCTTGTTCCAGCCGGCCATGGTTGGCCCCTTGGAGTGGCGGGGGATGGGCAGGGGCGTCAAGCCCCTACGGTATGCGTCAAGGGCGGCCTCGACGACGGCCGCGTTGTGCTTCTCAGTTGTGCTCATGGGTCCTGGGCTGTAGGTGGAGTGAGTAGATGCCCTGAAACCGGTGACCGGTAGTCAGCCGGTCACCGGTTCGAGGGGTTGTCTGGATTGGTGAAGGTGGTCCGATGGGGCGTCACCTTGATCCCCGAGGGGTGAGGTGCGAGGTCGAGCTCGCGGTTCCCGTACGCCTCCATAAGGCGCGCTAGGACGATCCTGGGCTGCAGGCCCTGACGCTCTGCCCGGCGGACGACGCGCTCCCAGGTAGCCTCCCGCATCGTGAACCTGACTTCCTTACGAGGGCTGGAAGGGTCTCCCGGCTTCCTGCCGAAGTCGATCGATGTGGGGGCATCCAACGGTGCGAACCGCTGGTCGAGGTCTGGGCGGTCGTCCACGTAGGGAACGAGCTTGTCCTTGCTGGGGCGGGGCATGTCATCTCCTTTGTCGGGTGTATGCCCCGCATACACTACCCGAAGGATGGTGGAACTTCAAATGTTCTAGGGCCGTGACTTCGGCCGGCGTTGCCGCTTCCAGCGGCTGGTAAGTCCTTACGACGAAGGCTCATGAGACGTTGACTAGACGTCCAGGCGGATCGAGTGTCTCAGTTTCCCGCGTACGTCGCCGGCCGGCTTACCACAGACCGAACCGGGTTCGAAGGGGCGGTTCCCGTCGCCCGAGGGTTTCCCAGGTCGCGTCCTCCCGCGAGGCCGGCAGTGGTAGTGCCGATCCCGAGGGGCTCCGTTCGCGGGGCTCTACTCGAGGGTGCTTTCAGCGAGGTAGCTCGTGCGAGCCGCTTCCTCCCCGCGTACCGGGACACTGTCAACCCCCTAGACCTCGCCTCGATCACCGCGACGTTCTCGTCCCCCGGGCACAGATCAGTGCCGGCTTACCGAGAGTCTGCGGGTCACTCAACCCGAGGCCCACACCCCTTAGGACTGTTCAGAGACTCTTCGACACGCTCCCCCCCTTCCCGACTACGAGCCAGGTGTGCGAGGGGTTACGCCGGTCCATTCCGTCACCCAGATGATGGTGCTTGGCCGGTTCAGTTGTCCGGGCCCTGCTCGGCCTTGTAGCGGGTTCCAGCTTGTCTTAGCGACCCTCGGGCTGAGCTTGTTCCCGCGGCGGCGCCGTCCGCTCAGGCCCCCACGTGCTTGCAGAGCCTCCCAGCTGACTGGGTATCTCATCGCCTCGGGTTAGTTCCTCAGGTCGGGCCGTAAGCCCGCCGCTGGATTGAGGCGGCCGGTCCGGTGAGTTTCGCTCCCTCGGCGGTGATGGGTCTATTGAACACCTTCCGAGGGCCCGATGCAAATCGAGCGCGGCATTTCTCGGGTGAGTGTCGTCACATTCCTAGGCGGGGCGGGCCGGCCCCTCCCGGAACGAAGGTGCTCGACCGGCGCCGGAATTCCTCTGAGGTGTTCTAAGCCGTTCTGAGCGCCTTTCAGGGCCGGACCCTTCCGGGAGTGCGGAGACGGGGTAAAAGTCCGTCAGAATCGCTTACACGGCCTCTGAGCGGCATGCGCGGGCCTCTCCCCGTCACGACGGTGCAGCGGAACGGCATCCAGGTGCGGCGGCGAGGCGGATCGCCGTTGGCCGGCATCGGAGCCCGAGGTCGCAGAGAGGCCCGAGGGGCGGGCGTGTCGACCGAGCGCAGCGCAGCGGAGCGAGCCTCGACACGGCGACCCGAGGAAAGCCTCTCCGCCTGGAGCCAAGAACCTGCGAGGACGCGTGGGCGACCGGCGCCTCAGCGCCGCAGCGCCCTCACGCGGACACCGCAGGGGCGAAGGCTCCCCGGCGCTTGCGACGGCCCAAGCTCGAACCGGGGTTCAAAGACCCGAGCCCGAGGGGAGCGAAGCGGACCGAGGGCTCGGGTCGGAACCGGCAACGGGTGCGGAGTCGGCATCGGCAACGGAAGTGACCTGGCCCACATATATACATATATTCCACTACCCACACACGAAGCGTCCTTGTCCCCCTGACTTCGTCAGGGGACAAGGACGCGAGTGTGTGGGCGCGCGCCCGCGCGCGTGTTTTACAGATTCCGGGGCGCATTGCAAGTCCAAAACGGTGAGGTTGTTCACGGAATAGGGGTTTAAAAGTTAGACATTCATCACACCCGTATCTGGGAATAGTATGTAGGCATACGGATTAATCCCAGCAATGGGGCCCGACACGCGGAAGTTGCGGTGCGACACGCCCGAGTGCGGGGGAACTTGTAACTTGGCATACACATTTTGACATAAGCATTATTTACCCTTCCAACCGTGCTTAAAACACCGTGACCACGGTCACTTTCTCACTATGCGGACAACTGTCTCAGCATGTGTCACCGGCGTGTGGATGTGATTCAGGGCACGCAAAAGGGCCCCTCCCGGATCGGGAGGGGCCCTCGTGAATGGGGCTCAGATGTTCTGAATCTCGGGGTCGTCGGAGGGGCCTGCAGCCTTCCGGCGGGGCCTGTTGTGGGCCGGGCGGCGCTTGCCGGTCTTCGTCATCGTGCCTGGGAAGCTCGGGTCGAGCTTTCGGGCCCTACGGAGCCAGGAGTCCACGGTGTAGATGCTCCGTCCCAGGTCCTTGGCTATATCGGTGCGGGTCTTGCCGGATTCGATCAGCCCTCGCAGAGTCTCGATAGGCAGCCCGTGGTACTGGTTGCCCCCTCGGGCAGGCTTCTCGCGCCTCTCGAGCACGTTTGCGGCGATCTCGCAGAGGGTCCGGTGGGGAACACTGTCGGGGAAGCGGACGCCCTCGTCAGGGCGGCACAGGAGGTTCACGACGTGGTAGCGGCCCGAGGAGTCCGGTTCCTCGGTGATCTCGACGAAGTACTCGATCTCGTTCTTCGTGTCCCTGATCTGTACGGCGGGGCGGCCTTGGAAGGTGGCCGGGAGGGCGGGGTAGACGCGGAGTGCGTTGCGCATGGTGTCTCCTAGGAGGTGTTGTAGTGTGATGCAGGTCTCTGAGGATGCGGGAATAGGGTTTTGCTCAGTGTTTCCAACGTATTCCCAGGTTTGAGGTTTTGAGACGTATGTCTCAGTCAGGCGGCTGGGAGCGGATCGTCCTCGTCGTGCAGGTCGTGAACGCCCCAGCGGGTGCCGGCTGACGGGCCGGCCACGATCGGTACGTCCATCTGGCAGTCGAGCGGGCGCAGGAAGGTGTTCACGTCCTCCATCCGGCGCTTGCACTCGACCAGAATCTCCTGCCAGCGGTCCTCCGGCACCTCGATGCAGATTTCGTCATGCACGGTGGCAACGACGTGAGCTCCCTCGACCTTGGGGAGCGGGTAGCCGGGAAGCGTGCCCATGATCGACGCTGCGGCCATCTGCATGAGGTCCGAGCCGAAGCCCTGCACAGGGCTGTTCAGGGCGTTGCGCTCGGCGTGGGAGGACTTGAACGAGCTCTTCGAGTACAGGTCCGAGAGCCACTGAGTGCGCCCGATGGGGGACGTCACGTAGCCGCGCTCGTAGGCCCGGCGCTTCGAGCGCTCGTGCCACTGACGCATCCCGTCCCACATCTCGAAGAACGCGCTGTGGACGGCCTGGGCCTCTGCCAAAGTGAGAGAAACGTCATAGGCAGTGGCGGCGTAGGACTGGAAGCCGCCGGGGCTCATGCCGTAGAGCAGGCCGAAGTTGCCGGCCTTGGCGCGCTTACGCTCTAGGCTGGTGACGTCCTCCGGCGCCTTGCCAGCGATCTTTGCGGCGAGGAGTCTGTGAAGATCGTCACCGCGCTGGAAGGCGTCGATCATCGGCTGAGAGCGTGAGATGAACGCCGCCACGCGCAGCTCGACCTGGCTGTAGTCGAGATCGAGCAGGACGTGGCCGGGCCGGGGGATGAACGCCGGCTTCAGCCTGGCAGAAATCTGCTGAACGTTAGGATTACTGGAGCTCAGGCGGCCGGTCTTCACGAAGCCTACGTTGTAGGTGGCGTGGATCACGTTGTTAGGGTCACGAAGCTCCAGCCACGAGCGCAGGAACTCCAGAGTCTTCGTCGCGTCGCGGTGGCGCAGCAGCGCGTCGGCGGCGGGGCTGCCCTGACGCTGCTGGGCGATGAGGACCGCCTTGTTCCACTGAGCGTTGCCAGAGTCCGTGCGCGCCGTCACACGGAGGTCGCCGGCCTCAATGGCCTGGGCCACGAAGCCCTGGAACCACTTCGACGTCGCGGCGGTGGTGACGCCGTCCTTCGCCGGCGCCGGGGCCGGGGCGGTCCCGTACAGGCCGAGGATGTCCTCACAGGCCTTCAGGCGCAGGGCGTCCATCTCCTCGATCTTGGCGTGGACCCAGTCGACGTCGAGGAGGAACCCCCGCTGCTCGACCTTTGTGAGAGTCTTCACAGTCGGCATGGCCACGTAGGTGGCGACCTTGCCCAGGCGGGCCATCTGAATGTCGTCGGAGTCGAAGGGCTCATCGTCGCCGGTCAGGAACATCTGGTCGCGGTGCTCCTGCTCGATCTTCCAGGTGTAGTAGGTGTCGCGCGCCGCGTACTCGCCGAGCTGGATCAGGTCCACCTGCTCGGCGGCGCCGGGAGTGCCGAGGTCGAAGTCGTCCCACTCCTCGATCCCGAAGTCGCGCGCGGCGCGGATCTTCAGGCGGGTGCGGGCCTCGGTGTCTACCAGCTGGGACGAGACGGTCGTGTCCCACTCGATCCGGTCGGACAGGTCCACGCCGGCCTGGGCGAAGACCCATCGGGCGTCGAACTTGATGTTCGCGTTGACGAAGGGCTTTCCGCTGCGGTTGATCTCGCGACCGATGATCGCCATGACCTTCCTCCACGAGCCGAGCAGAGGGCTGGCCGGATGCGAGAGGGGCACGAGGTAGGTCATCGGCTGCTCGCCGTCAAAGGTGCGCCAGTTGTAGGCGCCGTCCGCGGCGCGCTCGGCGCTCGGTAGGGTCAGGGAGGCGAGGACGATGCGGGCGGGGTAGCCGCCGTTGGTGTCGCCGCCGGCCTCCGCGTACTCGTCCAGACCAGTGGTTTCCAGGTCCATGACGATCTCGGAGGACTCGTGAATCGCCTTGACGAGGGCCTTCAGGTCCTCCTTGCCCCAGACCCAGGTGATCGGGCCGCAGGGCGTGTGTGAGCCTTGGGCGGCCTTCCTGGTCCGGTTCACGACCTTCTCCAGGTCCATGATGCTCATGACTGCTCCTATCTGGGACGGCGGATGCCGTCGCCGGGTGATGGGACTAGCCTACATTTTGTGAGTTGCCGGGGGAAGTGCTCACAACTTATGAGAAGGTGATCTAGGCAACAGAAAACCCCCGGGTAGTCAATCCGGGGGTTTCTGAGGCGTCTTTGCCGGCGCGGGCCGACTCCCTAGAGGGTGACCGAGAGTCAGACCTCGCGCAGGAGAGAGACTAGCACGTCCTGGAGGTTGCCGACCTTGTAGGAGCACTCGACGCGGGTGGAGCGCGAGTAGACCTCCATTGTCCACAGAGGCCAGCGGCCGCGCTTCTCGTCAGACTCGGTAAGGGTCAGCACGAGGTCGTTCCCGTTCTCCGCCAGGACGGCGGGGGAGGCATCCTTCGTCACTGTGCTCACGTAGCGGAGGTAGGGGCGCAGGGCGTTGACCCAGGACTGGGAGGACACTCTGCGCTCGGTGAGCGGGTTGAAGTTGCCGGGGAAGGCGAGGTGATTGGTGGAAAGGGATGTCATTGGATTCTCCTATTAGTTGGTAAGGTCCCTGGACACGTCGACGCCTCGGATGACTCGGGCGTCGCCTTCCAGACGTACTCGGGCTTGAGATCCGTCCACGCCTGCGGAGGGGAGGTACACCCTGGAGTGGCCCCAGGCCTCCACGTCCACGTCGTCGGATGCCACATACACGGACGCCCCCATTTGGACGACGACCGTGGAGCGGCCGTAGGCGTAAACAGTGGAGGATCCGTAAGCGTCCACGACCCCTCTCTCGATTGCGTAGACAACTGCGGACTCCTCGGCGATGACGGTCGTATCACCCTCCCCGGAGACCCAAACCGGCGCCGGGCCGTAAGCCACGACGTAAAGGTTAGCCAGCGAGTCGTCCACTGAGATCGACTCGCTGGCGGTACCTCGGAGGTAGAAGGCTGAGTTGTAGTGGGTGAGATCGTAGCCGTTGCTCTCAGCATCGGCCAGCGCTCTGGAGATGTCTTCCGTTGAGTTGATCGTGTACTCGTACTGGTTCTTCATGGTGTGACCTATCTGCTGGGTTGGCCGTATCTCGGCCTACGTCAACTGTACGCCGGGGTGAGGCGGAGGCAATACCTTCTCAAGTTTCAGTACGTGATCTGTGCAGCTTAGGTCTCAATGTGGGCAAGGATTTGTGGAAAAGGCTGGGGACGGGGATAAACTGTCCCCAGCAGTCCCAGCAAATACCTAGATAGGAGACCCATGAGCCCGCTGGATGAGGCGATCATCGCCAATGACGCGCTCCCGGAGCGCGAGCGCAAGACGAACATTGACCTGGCCGAGGAGTTCAACACCTCCGAGGCGGCCGTGCGCCGCCACAGGCGCGCCCTGAAGCGCAAGAGCCGCGACGAGCTGGCCCGGGATGAGTTCTTCGACCTCCCCGTAGGCGCCATCACGAAGCGCGGCAAGACGGTCCGCCTCGCCGACGGCAGCTACGAGAAGATCGAGTATCGGCCAGGCACCCTGGAGATGGAGGAGTCCAAGCGCCTTACGTGGGAGGACTTGGAGCCGGTCTTCCGGGAGCCGCTACTGCCGAAACCCGCCCGGCTCTTCGACAAGGGGGAGACACTAATTGTCTGCATGGCGGATTTTCAGGTAGGCAAGGCCCAAAGTGGGGGAGGCACTGAGGACACGGTGCGACTCGTGCGCCGGGCGGTCGCAGACATCGCCCACGACATCGAGAACGTAGGCGGGTACGAACGCATCATCCTCGCCGACGTCGGTGACTCGACCGAGGGGTTCTGGAACGTCGCCAGCCAGGCCCAGACAAACGACCTCAGCCTCACCGACCAGATTCGCACCGTGCAGCGCCTCTACGCCGAGGCTCTGAAGACCTTCGCCCCGCGGTGCTCGTCGCTCTACTACGTGGCCGTACCGTCCAACCACTGCGCCGTCCGCACCGGCCCCGGCAAGAACAGCCGCGCCAACGCCCCCGACGACGACTTCGGCATCATGATCTCGAAGAACATCGAGGATGTCGTCGAGGACCGGCCGGGCTTCGAACATGTGAAGTTCTTCCGCCCCGAGAAGTGGGAGGAGGCCGTCACTGTGGATGCCGCTGACGGGACCCGCATCGGCTTCACACACGGCCATCTGGCGGGCTCACAGTCCAAGGTGCCAGGGTGGTTCAGGGACCTCGCGTTCGGTCGCCGTAGCGGCCTCTACGACGCCAGAATCCTAGTCCACGGCCACTGGCACAACTTCGCCGTGAGCCAGGCCGGCGACGCCCGCTGGATCATTTCCTGCCCGTCGGCGGACCGAGGCTCCGACTGGTGGACGAACATCTCCGGAGACTCGACGAGGCCTGCCATCCTCACCTTCGAGGCGCGGGGTGGGAACGCCTCCAGCTGGGAGCTCTACTCCTGACAGAAAGGCCCCCACCTCGGCGGTGGGGGCCTCTCCATGTCTCATGCGATCTTACGGATCACCAGGTCATGCACGTACAGGACCGGGATCGGAGCGTCCAACCATACACCCCACACGTCACCGATCTTCTCGTCCACCTTGCGAGGCTCGATCTCCAGGGACAGCTCCAGGTGCTCGCCCTTGCGGACGGTCAGGTCAGCGATCTTCGAGCCCTGGTCGACCTGCGCAGGGTGCCCGGCCTCCTGATAGCGGCGAGCCGTCCACAGGTTCACCTGCGCCTCCTCCTCGCCGAAGTTGCCGCCGGGGAAGGAGTAGCGCATCGTCATGAGCCACTTCCCGCCTGAGGGTTTCAACTGGTCCAGGGCGGGAACGAGGGCCGGGTGCTGGAAGTCCAGACGCACACCATCCCCGGTCTCGGCGGCACTGATCTTCGGCCACTCACCGATCGGTGGGAACAGGTCGTCAGCGTGCGAGATGGCCCGCTCCGTGCGCACAATGACCGTGCCGAGCGGAGTGTCAGCCGGGACAGGCTGACCCTTGTCGAGGCGCAGTACGCGAGGGAACACGGCCAGGTTCTTGGCGAGAGCCTGGGTCAGCTCCTCAGCATGCTCGGCGATGCGCTTCGTGGCCTCGCCGTCAGCCTTCGTCTGCTCGGCCGCGGAGCGCGTGGCGCGGATGGAGTCGCCCATCGCGGACACCTGCCCCTTAGTGGCGTACGCCTCATCTGCGGCAGCCTTCGTCAGCGCGGCGCTGACGGCGGTCTTGGCCTCATCCGCCACGGCCCGAGCCGCCCTGATCGAGTCGCCCATGGCGGCCGTCTGAGTCTTCGGCGTGTACGTGGCGTCAGCGGCCTCCTTCGTCAGCGCCTTGCCAGCCAAGGCCTTGGCGCCGTCGGCCGCGGCCTGGGCGGAGGTGGCGACTGACGACAGCGCCTCCACCTGAGTGCGGGGAGCGTAGAGCGAGTCGGCGGCCTCGCGGGTGACGTACTTCGTCAGGTCCACGGCCGGGGCCGAGGGCTGGCCGTCGTCGTTGATCTTCACCCCCGACGTGCCGATGTTGATGGTCACCTGCGACGGCAGGCACTGGCTCGACTTCTCTTCCGACATGCGTCTCCTTACGCCTGGAACTCGATACTTGCGGGCACTTCCCGGGCCCCGTCCCACACGGTCACTGCGACCGGCACCTCCTTAGCGCCGTCCCACACGGTCACGGGGTTCGGCTTGGCGGGAGTCTCGTACACCTTGAGGGACGAGATCGCAGCCTCCCCCGATTCGCCCGGGACGGCGATCGACGGGAGCCACTGGGGCGCCGTACCGGCCGGCAGCTCGACGTCGGCCAACACCTTCGTCTGATCGGCCGGGAGCGTGACGGAGGCGATGGAGTAGGGCCCGTCGAGCTTGACCTTGCGATCGTTGAACCAGTTCACGCGCAGGTCAATGCGGGCCTCGGAGGTGTCCCGGTAGTCGATCTCGAAGGTGAACTTGCGAGACCCTACCGGCATCGCTGAGCCGTCGTAGGGGGTGGTGGAGGCTCCGGCGGGGAGCGTCGCCCCCGCCCCCTGCTGAGAGCCCCGGCTGCGCCACCACGATCCGAGCGGTGGGAAGATGCTGTCTACCACTATGAGTCCTTCCTGACGATGATCGTTCCTGCGGGCGTGCCTGACGGTACTGCCTCACGCTTACCCAGCGAGAGGACCTTGGGGCGAGTCCTGAGCTCGTCCACCTCGAGCTTCAGCGGCAGGTAGCCCTTCAGCCACGGAACCACGAGCTCGTGAATGTGGTCCGACGGCGGATTCGCGTAGGGGTTACCTACAGGCTCCCACTGGCCGCCCCGCTGCGGGTCCTCGCGCAGCTGCCCGTCGGTGATGTACAGGTGGGCGATGCCGAGCTTGTCGGCCTTGTCGAACACGCTCCGGTAGTTCTCGGAGGTGACGCCGTGGACAACAGCCCACCAGCGGGTGGAGGGGTACGCCTTCATGTGGTCAGGGAGGATCGGGGTCCCCGGGTCCTCGACCAGGAAGGAGGAGGCGTCCTTCTCGAACATCATGCAGACGTCGAAGTCGAGCTTGCACATCTCCTCGGAGATGTTCGAGCCCGAGTTGATGACGATCAGGAAGTCCTTGCCGTAGGCGGTGCGGATGCGGTCGATGAGGCGCTTGTAGGCGGGCACCCGTCCAGCCTGGGCGCCCCAGCCGTTGATCGTCTCGTCCAGGAACACGCCCTGGCAGACGTCGCCGTACTGCGACTTGGCCTTGGCGACCTGACCGAAGATGTAGTCCTCGGTGTACTTGTCTACGTTGGGGATGCCGTTACGGCCTGCATCGCCCTGCGGGAGCGTGGCGGCCAGGTACTGAGTCTTGACGTAGAACACGGCGCGCTTCGCCCCGGCCGCCAGCGCCAGCTTCGCCTGAGTGTCGAAGTCCTTGTCGTAGGTGTCCCAGTTGCCGCTGTTGCGGTTCAGGATGACGATGCCCAGCGAGCCGGCGAACTTAAGAATCTGGCCCCACTTCGAGACGTTGGGAGCCTTCTGGTAGTAGTCCGGCCAGAAATAGGTCACGGGTGAGTAGTAGCGCTCGCCGGGTCGGAACGGGGCGATGTTCTTCGCCAGGGCGTCGACGCGCAGGGTCGTCGCGTTCAGGGCCCCCAGGGTTGCGTACTGGCCCAGCTCGTGCTCCAGGTTCTGAGTCTGCAAGAAGGTACTGTAGGCGTCGTCCCGAGTGAGGTAGGAGGACAGGTCCACGTTCCCTCCGGCCTGCGCCTTGGCGAGGTCGGCCTTGGACGCGTAGCGGCCGTCGGCGTCAGCGGTCTTCAGGTACGGCGCGAGGTCCGGAGCCGGCGGGACCGCCGGGATGGCCGACCGGACGGAGGCCAGGTCACTCTTCGTGGCGTAGGTGGTAGCGGCCTCGGTCTTAGGGAGGGCGGCGTCTGCCAGGGCACGTGCGGCGCGGATGCTGTCCCCCATCCCAGCCGTCTGAGCCTTGGTGGCATAGGTGGACTCTGCCGCCGCCGCGGTGAGGTAGCCCGACAGGTCTGCCTTGGCGGCGTACTTGGTAGCGGCCTCTGTCTTGGGCAGAGCCCCCTCGGCGATTGAGCGGGTGGCTGAGACCTCCGCCTTCGTGGCGTAGGTGGTCGCTGCCGTGGCGGCCGGGAGGGCGGCGTCGGCCTTGGCCTTGACGGAGTTGATCTGCCGTTCTGCGGAAGAGCCCGAGTTGAGAAGGTCCGCCTTGGTGGCATAGGTGTTGGCCGCCTCCGACTTTGGAAGGGCGGCGTCTGCGGTCGTCTGGACCCCATCGATGCGGGCGCTCAGACCCGAGTCGGCCTGGCGCATCTCGGCCTTCGTGGCCAGTCCCGAGAGGTCCGGGGCATTCTGATTGCCTCCGAGCTGGGCCTGAGCGAGGGCCGCCTTCGTGGCATAGGTGTCCGAGGCGTCGGTGGCCTTGAGGTAGCCGGCCAGCGCCTCCTTCGTGGCGTAGGTGCCGGCTACGGCGGCCGTGGTCGCGTACTGAGCCAGCTCGGCCTTCGTGGCTGCCGCAGTGGCGAGGCCGGATACGGTGTCGATGCGCTGACCCAGCGAGGTGTCAGCGGCCTGCATCTCCGACTTGGTCGCGTAGCCTGACAGATCGGGAGCCGCCGGAACCTGGGGGATGGACTGCCTGACGGACTCCACCTCGGCCTTCGTGGCGTAGGTGGAGGCTGCCGTGGTCGAGGGGAGGGCCGCCTCGGCCGTGGCCTTGACGGCGTCGATCCGGCCGCCCAGGGCGGCGTCGCCCTTAGTGACCTCAGACTTGGAGGCCATGGAAGCGGCCTCACTCTTCGTCAGGAACCTCTGATCGGCTCCCTCGCGGCTGTACCATGTGAGATCGTCCATAGCCGTCTACCTCCAGGTGAGGACTCCATTGCCTAGGTCTATGACTTCAGACCTATTGATAGCCTCAAGGATACCTGGCTGTCCCGCAATGCGGACACCGCGGGCGTCGGGGCCCGGTGACGGGCTAGGCGGCTGGGGAGGGTTGGGCGGCTGCGGTTGGGGCTGAGGGGGCTGCGGTGCCGGGCCGGGCGGGCTTGGCGCGGGGATGGCCGTGAGAAGGTCCGCGATGTTGAGCGTCTCACCCTCGGCCAGGGTCCAGGTTGTCCGGACATGGGCGCCCAGGTCTCCGGGGATATTGAGATCTATCTCATAGTTACCCGGGGCGACGGCGGCCGTCCGGCCTGTCTGACCTACCAGATACCCGTCAGGGTCGATGCGGAAGGAGGCCCGGCCTGCGACGATGTCGCGAGCTGGCAGCGGGGCTCCGAGACTGGCGGGGGTGAAGGTGATTCGGCCCAGGCGCCCCAGGCCGTCAGGGCCAACGACGCGGCCGGTGATCGTGGCGGTGGGGGAGGTCATCTGGGCTCCTGCCGTAACGGATTGGTATCAGTCTTTACCCTATCAATCCGATCATGCAATGACTGGACCTCCGTGTACAGGTGGGACCTGTCGGTGCGGGCGTCATTGCGGACCCCCTCAATCTGGTCCTCGATCCGGGCCATGCGGGCGACATGCTGTCGGTCCGACTCCCGCAGGTCGTCTACCGAGGAGGTCAGACGAGCCAGGCCGTCCAGGACCTGCCCGAACTTGGCGTCGAGATCGTCACGGAGGTTCGAGTCATGGTTGTTGTGCACGCCCTCCGAGGCCGACTCCGCGGCGTTCGCAGCTCTCACTACGTGGGCGCTCATACGGGTCATCCTCTCCTCTAGACGTTCCTGCTGGCGGTTGATGGTTATCTTCAGCCAGGTGATGAGTGCGACCAGCAGGGCCGTCCCCGCCGCGATGACATCCGGCGAGGTCAGCACTGCGACGATCGGTGACGGGGACGACTCTGCTGTAGCCACGACTGCCTCAGCCCGCCAGACCAGTCTGGCCGGAGGCGTGGCGCGGGGTGTAGGCGTCCAGCTCGGAGGAGGCCACAGCGCGGTCGGTCTCCTCAGGCAGGGAGAACGACTTCAGGACCGAGGCGATGGTTGCGGCGCCGGCGATGCCGAGGGCGCCCTTCCAGTCCAGGCCGAAGATCGAGGTACCGACACCGAAGGCGCCGACGAGGGACTGCGAGAAGGTGGAGATGGCCCGCTCAGCGAGACCCTCCCAGAACGTCGAGGTTGCGTACTTCACATGTGCTCCTTCCATAGGTAAGGGCGGGGACCCGCTCGAGTCCCCGCCCTTAGTGTAGCCCTATGAGTCTGTGAGGCTTCAATAGGTTACGCCGATGTCACGACCTCACCACAGCCGGAAGCTGTTGGCCTTGGAGGCGTTCAGCGCGAGCTGGAGCGCGCTGATCGTGGCCTCGCCGAAGTCCCCGTCTACCCAGTCCCCGAAGGACCAGCCCGAAGGCACGCCCGGCTTGTTCCAGGCGAGCACGAGGTACTGGAAGACCTTTACCATGTCGGAGTCCCACCCGCGATCCTCAGGCAGCCGGTACATGCCGGTCAGCTGATGGATCGAGGACGCGGGCACGGCCTTGTTCAGGAACCGGCGCAGGTTGGCAACGGCGAAGACCTCCTCGTAGCCGACGGCGCCCATGACCGACTTCAGACGGCCGACGGTGGCGGCCCCGTACTCCCCATCGACGGCGAGCTGAGCCTCTCCGGACGCGGCGGCAGAGACGGTGGCCGGCGCCCCGCCCCCGATCATCCGATCCCACGCAGCACGGTCGCGCAGCCTGTTCAGGTCGAGAGTGCCGGTGTAGCCGGGCAGGCGGCCATCCTCGGTGTACTGGTGGATGAGCGGAGCGCCCCAGTAGGAGACGTTCGGTACGGCGGGGTCCGAGTAGGAGGACCCGTAGTCCGAGTAGTCGGGTCCGCCCGCGTACCAGAGCGGGTACTGGGAGGCGACCGCGGACCAGTCGTAGCCGTTCAGGGCCGAGCCGTTCATGTAGATGCCCGGCGTGGAGCCCGTCAGGGAGCGCACCGTGTCGAGGAAGGTCTTCGCCCATCCCGGCCCCTGCGGCACCGCGTTCGCCTCCCAGTCGAGCCAGAGAGTGGCCTTGCCGCGGAGAGACCCGACGGCGGACACGAAGTAGCGGGCCTGGGCCGCCGCATCGCCTGGGCGGGCGAAGTGGTAGAACCCGAGCCGCTTCGAGGCGCCAAGCGTGGCGTTGGCCTGCGAGACCATGTAGGGGTTCACATAGTCGTCGTCCTCGGTCGCCTTGACGATCACGAAGTCAGCCCACAGGGCAGCCACGTTCAGGCCCGACTGGTAGGACGAGATGTCGATACCGTGAGCGTGCTGCGGAGCGGCCGGTGCCGCTGTAGTGGCGGCCGCGGGCGCAGCCTGAGCGGCCTGCCCCTTACGGAACTCGGGCCACTGGCTGAGGAACTTCCCCTCGTCGAAGCGATGGCAGCTGGTCCACGCCCCAGCCTGGGTGTGGGGGTGGCTGGAGTAGCGGACCGTGCGGGTCTCCTGTCCCGTGGAGTCGCCGAGGTAGCCGTCGATCGATCCGTCCTCGGCGATCCAGGCTTCGGAGACGAGGGGGTCATCACCGTCCTCAACGGTGATGACCACGTGGCCCCGGCCGCCCTCGTTCGCGGCGGAGAGGATCACGTCACCGACACGGAACCCTCCGGCCGGAGTGAGGTCCGAGTCGTTCCACGGGACCTCGCTGAAGCCGCGAGCCTCCAGGCCGGGGCGCATGTTCCCCGTCCAATGGTCATTGATCTCGGGCAGGGCGGCGTGACCCCAGGCGGCCCCATAGGTGTCATGGATGCCGTAGCAGATGGCTCCGCACACGAGGCTTGAGCAGTCAGCATTCTGGGGCGAGGACACGTGCCCCTGCCAGTCAGCGTTCGCATACCAGGTACGGCGATCGGGCTGGCTGTACCCGACGTTCTCCTGATCGCAGATTCGGCGGGCGATGCGCGCCGCCACAGACTGAACTGTCACTTGCTCTCCTTAGGGGCTGTACGGAATGCCTCGAGGCGGGCCTCGAGGTCGGAAACTCTGGCCTCGGCGATGACGGCGCGCTGCGTAAGGCGCGCCACCTCGGCTGTGAGGCCGCCAATGACGGCCATGGCGTCTACCTGCTCTCCCGCCTGCGCGGCGGCCGATGTGTTACTCATTTGCTGTATCCTTCCGGTTTCGTGGCGGGCCCGTACAGGCCGCCGCCCATGGACATGTCGTCAGGCAGGGAGCCCTCACCGCCCTGACTGCTTCCGCCCCCGGGAGACGGCGGAGGGAGGTGCCAGACGGACTCCCGAGCATAGTCTCGCATGACGGGCTCCCCGTTCTCGGCGACCTCATGGTCAATCATGCGGGCCCCCTTGACCAGCACGGCCACTGTCGTGCCGGGAGCGCCCATGACATCTACGCGCCATTCCTCAGGGTTGGAGCGATCCAGCACGGCCCGGGCACCGTCACTGGCGAAGACGACCCATGGGGCCTTTGCCGATGCGATCAGAGGAACGTAGTCCGGCAGGGCCCAGCGAGCGCGGCCCTCGGAGTCGAGGGTCAGGCTCTCCCAGTACTCGATCCCGTCGTAGGGAGACTCGGTGCTGGCGTGCATCAGCCACAGCCCGCCGCGCTTGGCGGACAACCTAGGCACCCTCATGGAGAAGTTCTTGGTCCCGGTGATGTGCACTCCAGTATTGGATATCCACACCTGGTTCGTGGGGCCGAACTGCATCGTCGTGGTGTTGCCGTCGGCCCAGAACCTCGGATAGTTCTCACCCATCGGGCGGATGTGGAGCTCGCCTCGGCCAACGTACAGTCTCGCCTGGTTATCTCTCTTCGTCCCGAACGAGAATCCTCGGTCGTTCATCCACCAATACACTTCAGAGGCTTGCAGATGCAGCCCGAGGTTGTTGAACGAGAATGAGGACCCTTCCCTGCCTCCTCCCCCGCCAGGTGTGTACATCGTGATAGCCGCGGTCCCGATCGTCAGGTGGGGGGACGATGAGCCTAGGCGCTTCGGGTAGGGGCTTTGAATGCGCATGGAGGGCTCCCCAGTGGACGCCTTGGATATAGAAATTGTCCCGTCCCACCAGTTATCGTGCAGAGAGTTGAACGACAGGCCGCAGCCGTACCGGTACCCCCCGTACTCGTCCAGGCCGTTCTCGCGCGCGACGATGTTGTTGAACCACGCCTCCGACCACGTATCCCGCCGTCCGAGGCGGCCGTTGATTTGAATCTCCCCCGACTGGGCGTTGATGTCCATGGCCTTCCAGCCGTCTTGAGCGTAGACCTGGATACCTCCGCTGGAAATCTTGATCCCACGGTTTGCGGCCCGCTCCGACTGGAGCGTGGCTCCGGTGATGACCTGCCCATCGATAGCGCCACCCTGAATGTTGGAGGCGCTGACGGAGTTGGCGGCCAGCATCCCGGCCTTGATCTGCTCGAACTCGCCCTGACCTGCGGTGACAATCTCCGTCCACACGTGGTGGGCGGTGGCGTTCACGAAGGAGGCGTTCCCGGTGACGGTCAGCTGGTCGGTCGTGATCTCCAGGAAGCGGCCGACGTCGGAGGCGATCTTCCGTGCGGTGACCTCGGCGATGCTGGCCGAGCCCGCGGTCAGCTTGCCCACGTCGAGGTTGCTGATCTGCTCGCTGGTGACCTTCATCCGCTCCCAGGTCGCGCCGTCCCAGCGCCACTCCGCAACGATGTCGAGGGTCTCGGCGTCCTGCACGCGGCAGGTGTCGCCGACGGACTGCCCGGAGAACGGCGGCACAGTGTCGGCCGTACCTCGAATGTAGGACACCTCGCCCATGGAGGTGCGGATGCGGCGCACGGCGGACTCCATGGTGGCGGCGGTGAGCTTGGAGATCGTCTTGGAGTAGTCGTCACCAGCCTCCTCCCAGCGCCACCCCTTGGGGCTGTAGACGATGATGGAGCCGGAGGCGGTCCGGGAGTTCGTGGGCGATGAGTGCCCGAGGGCGGCGAAGGCGGGGACTGTGACGTACTGGCCTCCACTGGCCCCGTGAGGCGCGTCAGAGAGGTTAACGGGACCAGCCATCAGAGAACCTTGATGATGTAGGGAAGGGCGATGTACGGGCTGCGCACGTCGACCGGCTGCGACCCGCCGGCCGAGGTGGCGATCGGGGTGCGTCCGCCCGTTGCAGTGCCCGTCGAGGTCAGGTAGGTGTATCCGTTACCAGATTCGCCGGCCCCGATGTCCTGATTGGCCTTCTTCGCCTGGAAGCGCCTACCGGAGTCCTCAACCTCACCGATCTGGTGGGTGTGGGCGGGCATCTGGTTGACGCTCAACGTGACCGAGCTGGAGCCGCCCTTGTTGCCAACCTGGTAGATGTTCCCGGTGCCGACGGCCGAGCGGTCTCGGATGTCCGGCAGCCGGAAGTTGCTGGCGGAGGTGAATCCGTAGGCAGTGCCAATTACTGAGAACAGCTTGGCGTAGGCGTTCCTCTCAAGGAGGCGCCCGTCACAGCGCATCCAGCCCTCCGGGTCGCGCTCAGCGCCGAACATGGCGATGGTCCCGATCGGGATGGCCTTCTCCAGGGCGGTACGGATGCCTGAGGCGATGTCCTGGACCTGCTTCAGAATCTCAGCAGGCTGGCCGGCCACCTTCGTCTCCAGATTGGTCACGCCGCGAGTGGCGGCGGAGATGCCGTCCTCGATACGGGTGAGGTCGGCGGCGGTGATCCGGGTCTCGTTCGCCCCGAACCCATCTCGCCACTGCTTGGTAGCCACGTACTCCTGCATCACTGGTCTCCTTCTGCTCTGAGGACGAAGATTCGCCCGTCGGGTGCGATCCACATGCTGGACCCTATTGTCCCACTATCCGGAGGGACGGGGCCAGACGAGACGAGATTGACGGCGACCTGAGTCATCGCCTCGGTCAGGTGCCTCATCTCCTTCAAGGTTCCCTCGCGGGCCGCCTGCTGGAGGGCCGAGCTGCCCTTGAGCTTGTCCTCGACCGACTTGGCGATGGCGTCGGCGTCGATGTTCTGCTTCAGGGTGATGGTGCTGGGAGCGCCCCACGCTGACCGGTTACCGGCTCGGTCGTAGGTGCGCAGGCGCACCTCGTACTCGCGCATCTCCAGCCCCGCGACCGGCGCGCGCTGCATCGGATTCAGCATGGTCGCCAGGACGCCCGGCGCGCGGCCCGGCAGTTGGACGCTGATCTCGACTCCGGCGAAGTCGGCTGGCATACCCTCACCGCCGGCGCCGCGCAGCGGCCACCAGACGTCCAGCACCCCGAGAGTCTGCGACAGGGTAGGCGCCGGCGGGACCGGTGGCGGCGTGGAGTCGGTGGCCATCGTCTCGATGATCTCGGCGGACCATCTGCCGGTGGTCTCCCGAGTGACCGCTCTCACGCTGAAGGCGTACTGCCTGCCCGGGATCAGCTCCGCGACCTCGGCAGTTGTTCCGGTGGACGTACTCATGCGCCCGGCCTTGTAGGGGACCTCACGGATCGAGATGTCGTAGCCGGTGACGTCCACGGCCACGCCGAGGGTATCCGTCGTCACCGCCTGCCACTGGAGAGTGGCGACGGCTTCGGCGTCACCTCGAGCGCCGATGACGGCGGCCGAGGTGACGATGAGGCCCTGCGGCGGGACGGGCGCGTACTTGCTCTGCGGCGTCTCCGGGCGGGGGTTCTTCCCGTCGGAGTTGACGGCCCCGAGGACGCCCTTCTGGCGCTTGGCGAGGCGGGAGAGGACGTCGTCGAGCATGGTCCCGAAGGTGGTGTGCCCCTGGCAGCGCCCGTTCTCGGTCACGGAGATCGATATCTGGGTGACGCGCATGCGCTCCAGGCCCTTGCCGCGCTCGACCTGAATCCAGTCGCCCAGCAGGTAGTCGTCGAAGGGGAGCCACTGAAGGTCGTCGGCCTCCCACTCGCGCTTCACCTCCGCCGCCGGCGTGGCGCCGGTCTTCAGGGTCAGGTCCGCTACGCGCCGGGCAGTGGCCTCGAGCTCGACTCCGCCGGCGCTGACGACCTTCTCGGTGCGGGGCATCCCCGCAGGGGCCTCCGGGTTGGGGAAGGTCCAGGTGCGGCCCTCGTCACCCTTCACGAGGACGTGGGTGCACAGCTGGGACCAGTCCAGCTTCTCCGGAGCCGAGGACGTTCCGGCGCCGAGGCGCCACACGACGGAGGGGTTCTCCCGACTCAGGGCCGCGTCAGCGTTGTAGACCTGCAGGGTGCGGCCACGCCAGCGGTAGTCGATCATGCCCATGTTCATGAGCGTGTCCAGGATCGACTTGATGGAGACCGAGGGGTCGAAGGCGATGGTCGTCTGGAACGCCCAGCCCTGCCCGGCGGAGTCGGTCGCGGTGCTTACGTCCAAGGTCAGCCCAGCGCCCCATCCCCGCTTTACGGCAGCGTCCCACACGGTGCGCAGAATCTCTCCCGCGTTGCGGGAGGTGAACTTGTACTTCCCGTCCTTGTCCCGTGACTGGATCGGAACGTCCCACACCAAGGCCCCGTCGAGGCGGTGCCCGATGTGGATGAGGTCGGCCTTGCGGTGCTCGGTGCCGTCGTCCACGAGGTTCCACTCCGAGGACAGGTTGACGAAGCGGGCGTTGTACGGCTCGTGCCAGGTCTGGCCGTCGTAGCAGAGCTCAACGGCGATCTCCACCGAGGAGTCCAGCAACTCCCCACGCACTCCCTGATCCCCGTTCGGGTACGAGAGTGTGAGCGACGGGGTCTCCTGACGGGGGCAGGTGAACGTGCCGGCCAGCGCGTCGGGGAGGACGCCCAGCCGGGCCCCCGCCTGTTCATAGGCGACGTAGCGCATGGCCAGGCCGCGAGCATACTGGGGGTCGCGAGGCATTAGTAGGCCATCCTTCCGCGGAAGCGGCCGGTCGTCCCGGTCAGCGTCATGGAAATCTTGCCCTCGGCGTTAGGAGTGGCTCGGAATCCTCCCGGGCTCATGGAAATCTCACCGTCGGCGGGGCGCGCGTTAGGCTGAATCTCCCACCACTGTGAGGGGTTCTTCCAGGCCCGGTAGTTCGCGATATCCACGAGCAGGCGCTCACCGCCGTTCAGGGTGCCAGTGAACGTGAACGACGTGCCCGAGACGTTGTCCCTCACGGTGCAGGTCTGCGCGGTCGGCTCCAGGAGGAGCTTCCCGTCCGGGATAGGCATCACGCAGCCGTTGAACTTCGACATGTCGCTCAGGTGGTCCACGATGTCTACGGTCCCCCGCCACAGCCCGGATACGATCTCGTAGGTGATCGTGAACGAGATCGTCTCCGAGTGCGGGTCCAGGACCGGCTCGACTGAAGATGACGGGCGGACCAGCGCCTCCCGGGCCGGCTGCCCGGCAGGCGTGTACTGAAGCGTCATGAGCCGTCCGAAGGCGTACAGGCGACGCATGAGGTCCTGATAGTTCTGCTCCAGGCGCGCCAGTCCTTCCTTGCAGCGGTTGCCGTTACGGCCGTCGGCCCAGGAGAACACGGTGAACTGCAGGGCGACGGTGGCGGACTTCAGCACGCTCGGCGCGATCGGGAGTACCCCGAACCGGCCCGGGATGCTGACTGAGGTGCTCCAGGGCTCGCCGCGGGTCGATAGCGTCGTCCCCTCGGCGAGCACCCAGCGCTGGCGCTCATCGTCCAGGTCGGCGCCGTCCAGTGAGTAGATGGCCATGGGTGGGTGACCCTCCTCAGATGATCGCGGCCAGTCGCAGCCCCTCGGCAACCTCGTCGCGAGTCTTCGAGTCCGGCTTGGCCTGCGGATAGTTGTTGGTGATGTTGATTGTAGCCCCTGATCGGCTTCCCTTATCAAACGATCCGGGGGACTCGGGGGCCGGGTTCGGCCGGCCAGCCGAGGCCCGCGCCGGAAGGGGCTGGACGTTGGCGCTGAGGCCGATCGTGGCGGGCTTGGACAGGTCCTCGGTCAGTCCCTGGAGCGATGAGCGCACGGCCCCGTACTGGCTCTCCAGGCCCTTGATGAGGCCCTGCATGATGAGCTCACCGGCGGGGGTGAGCAGGACCTTGTCTACGGGGGCGGGACCCTTCCACGAGGGGAGCATGTTCGTCAGCGAGGAGAGCTTGTTCTTCACCGAGGAGAACATCGAGGAGATTCCATTCAGGAGGCCCTGGATGATGCTGACACCAGCGTTCCACAGCCACGACCCGGCGCTGGCGAAGATGCCTTTGATCTGGCCCGGGAGGCTGGTAACGAGGGAGATGACGCTGCTGACTCCCGAGGACACGGCGGACTTGATCCCGTTCCACGCAGCAGACGTGCCGGACTTGATGGCGTTCCACCCCCCGGAGATGACGCTGCCGAGCAGGTTCCACGCGACCTGAGCGATGCCCTTCAGAGCCGCGCCGAAATCGGAGAACGCGGACTTGATGAAGTTCCAGACACCGGAGCCGATCTGCTTGATGCCATTCCACGCCTGGGACCAGTTGCCAGTGATGATCCCCATGACGACGTTGATGATCCCCTGAATCACCTGCATCGCGCTCACGATCGTGTCCTTGATGATGTTGATGATCGGGAGAACGATCGGCATGAGGGCCTTCACCGTCGCCCCTACCAGCTGGAACGCGGGGATCAGGAGTGCGACGAGGGCCTGCACGATAGGCTGGATGGCGGGAACGATGGCGGCGAGAAGCTCAGTCACCAGCGGCCCAAGCACCGCGAACAGGGCAGACAGGAGCGGCCCGAGCGCCTGAATGACGGGCATGAGGGCGGCGCCCAGCTGCTCGATGATTGGGGCCAGCAGGGTAGCCAGCTGAGTGATGACCGGGGCCAGCTGCTCTACCAGCTGAGCGATGAGCGGGGCCACGGCGGCCAGGAGCTGGCCAGCCACGGTAGCGATGGCCCCGAACGCCTGGCCCAGGGCTGGCATGGCCGGGGCCAGGGCCTGCACGGCCGTCAGGACTCCCTGAAAGAACGACGTCAGCCCGCCCTGAAAGGCGGGGTCCTGAAGGGCCGAGGAGATGCCCTTGAGCCCGGTCTCGATGATCTGCCCGACCAGGGGCAGGATCGTCGAGAGCGTCGGGGCCAGGGAGGTGAACGCCTGCCCGAGAGAACCGACGCCGGCGAAGGCGTGCGAGGCGGCGTCCCCCATCGCGCTGAAGATCGTAGACAGGGTGCCCTGCCACAGCGGCCCGTTCACCGCCTTGTTGGCGCTGTCGAGAGCCTTAGCGATGGAGTCGATGGGGGCCGAGCCTGAGGCCATGGCCTTGAAGACTCCGCCCAGGATGCCGCCCAGGTCGAAGACGATGTCCTTCAAGGTGCCGAAGGTCTTGGCGGCGGCCTGGATGGCCTGATCCATCTCACCCGAGGCGGTCTTAGCCTGCACCCAGTTCTGGAAGTTGTAGGCAACCTCGTTGGCCCACGCCGCGATCGACGGCAGGTACTTCGCGCCGACCTCGCCCAGCGTGAGCAGGGCGTCGGTAAAGGCCCCAGCCCCGTCACCGCCCAGGTCCATAGCCTCGGCCAGGTAGCCGAGCGACGCCTGGAATCCGGGGATGTGGTCCTGTGCAGCGGAGGCGACGGCGGCCGTCATGGAGCCCATGTTCGCGGCCACGTTGGAGATGGCCGGAGTCAGGGCGTCCAGCCCGTTGGTGATGAGGGAGCGCACGGACCCCTCAGCCTCTCCCCAGAACGACGTCGAGATTGAGTCCTGTAAGGCGCTGAACGCCGGGCCCAGGTCCTCGAGCACCGTGGAGGCGTCGGCCATGGCGGCCGCGAAGATGCCGACGCCGGCCGCGGCCGTTCCCAGGATGCCCGGCATAGCCAGTAGGGCCGGCAGCGTGTGGGCGATGCTTAGGCCGAACTGGGCGACCGTTCCCAGCCCGGCGCCGGCCACCGAGGCCAGGCCGAGGACCGCAGTCCCAGCACCGGCCATCTTCACCGCGAAGGTGTCCAGGTTGGTGAAGACGTCGTTCAGCGAGTTCTTCAGGCCCGAGAAGATGTTCCCGCCGGCCAGGGCCTTCAGCTGGGTCGCGACCTTAGCCAGCGACGCCTTGGCGAGCCGGGCGTGGATGTCTACGAAGTAGGGCCTGGCAGTCAGTCGCTTCAGGTCGAAGCGGGCCTTCCCGTCGTCCAGGTCCGCGTTGACGGTCGCCTTGCCGTCCAGCTTGTCGATCTCGTGCTTCAGCTTGCGCTTGGATGCCTCGGACAGGTGCGCGTGAGCCTCGATGTCGCCGCCGAGCTTTTTGAGCTCCTCCTGAATCTTCCTGCGCGAGGCATCATCTAGCTCGGCCTCGGCCTTCAGCTTCGCATCGAGCCCCGCGATCTGCTCCTTGAGCTTGCGCTGAGCCGCCTTCTCCAGCGAGACGTCCACGCGGACGTCCGACTTGATGTTGGCGATGCGCTCCTTGATCTCGGCGACGTCCTTGCCGTCGATCTCGATCTTGGCGTCGATTGCGGCCTCAGTCTTGCGGATCGCCTCCAAGGCCTTGCGCCGGGACTTTTCGTCGAGGTCCACGCGGGCCTTGATCGCGGCCTTCATCTCGTCGAGCTCACGGCCCAGCTTGGCCACGGCGTTGTCGTCGAGGACCGGCCTGACCGGAGTGCGCCAGTCGGCCTGGCGGAGCTTCTGCTTGATCTCCTCCAGGTCGCGCTTGGAGATTCCGACGTCGGGGGACGCCTTGGTCTGCGCGATGGCCGTCTCGATGCGGCGCAGGTCCTTAGGGTCGATCCTCGCGTTGACCTGGAGCACGAGGCCGTCGAGCGCGTCCTTGACGGAGTCGCGCATCTCGCGCGCCCACTTCTCGGCGGCGCGCTCGATCCGCTTGCCGATCTTCTTGAGGCTCTTCTCGATGCCCCGCTCAGCGTCGCCGCGGAAGTCTCGCGCGTCAGCGCCGACCTCTACGACGACCTCGCCGATCTTGTCTGCCACGGGCTACCCTCCCCGCTCGTACGTCGAGCGGGCGGCATCGCGGCCCGACTCCTGTCTGAGGCCATGATACCGCCCGCATAGGCGTGTCCTATAGGTGCTGTCACATCCCGAGGGCTGACTTAAGGGACCCGAAGCCCGACGACTCGTTGCCCGAGTACCACGGGCTGCGCGGGTCGGTGACCACAACGCCCTTGGGCGGGAGCCACAGGTCCCTCTTCAGCTTCTCGGTAGCGCCCTCGTCCTCGGCGTTGCGGGTGAGTATCCACCACATGACGTGGCAGAACCGGTTCAGGGGCAGGGTCTCCAGGTCGATCCCGTGCCCGAGGCAGAACCCGTCGATGTAGTCCCACTCCGTATGCGCCGAGGCGAGCAGGCGCTGGATCACGTAGGAGGGTTCTCCCCGGCCTCCTCCATGACGGCGGAGATGAGGTCTGTCAGGTCGGGGATGTCGAGGTCGTCGGCGGGGTTCTTCAACCGCTTGACGACCTCGGCGCCGGTCTCCTTGCCGAATAGGACGTGGCACCACTTGGCCAGGCCCTCGATGATCTTCTCCGAGTCCTCGTCGGCGTCCTTGAGCGCCTGGGACAGGAAGATGGCGACGGCGGCCTTCGGGGGGCGGACCTTGTACTCGGTACCGACCAGCTCAACGGTGATGGACTTCCGGGTCTTGCCGGGGATCGTGATAGTAGCCATGAGGCGATTCTAATGGAAGTCAGAGGGCTTGATAAGCCGCACCGCGTCCCGAACGAAGTGGGCGCCCTTGATCCCCTTGACCCACTTCGCGAAGACGGTCTTGCTGGACCCCTTCGGGGTGAAGACCATGCGCTGCGCCTTGACCGGCCCGTGAGGACGGGTGCCCTTCTCCTGGTAGGCGGCGTACGGCGTGCGCGCCCCTATCTCGAAGGTCGGGTTGAGCGGGTGCTTGCCGGGGACGCGCTCAATTGTGACTGAGTTCACCATGCGGCCGGAGTTCACGCGGCCCTTGGCGCGGATGTTGCGCTGGATGCGCCCCTGAGTACGTCGGGACGCTTTCAGGGCCGCCTGCTTAGTGATCTGGGCCACCTTGTCCTCACGGATGGGGCCCTTGAACCGGACGTTTACGTGAACCACCGCACACCTCTAGCCTGGAAGAGGCGTCACGGGCAGTTGAGCCGGACCGTGAAGGTCCACTCGCCGGCCACGCAGCCGCCGTCGGGGCCGGACGCCTGCCAGTCCATGGCATCCGCGTTAGTGGACGACGTCAGGAACTGGCCGAGGTCCGCCATGTCCTGGTGCAGGACGGCCGCGTCGGCCGTCAGGTCGAAGGGGCGCGGTCCGCGGCCCCGATCATCCACGACCTCGACGCAGCGAAGCGTCCCGAGGGCGTAGGTCGCCGCCCAGTAGCGCACCGAGCACGCTTCCCCGTCGGCGGCGCGGGGGCCGAAGACCGGGGAGACCGAGACGGTACGGACGTAGAGGTGCCCCGCGCAGCACTCGTCCCACGCCACCTCCGCGCCCGGAGCGACGTAGGCCTGCGAGACGGCGTTGGACAGGGCCTGGGCGCCGCCCTTGAGCAGGGCGAGCGCGGTGGAGTGGACGACTGACGGCGTGGGGGAGGGGACGTGCCCCGACAGGGCGGCGTAGTCCTCGCTCTGAGCGCGGCTACGGCGCGACAGGCGCGGCGCGGGGCTCACCAGATCACCCCGCCGCGGCGGTTGGAGGGCTGGCGGCGCGCGTAGTCGTCAGGGTTGTAGGCCCGAGCGGCCTGGCGCGGCTTACGGATTGAAGCTACCCAGGAGTCCACGAGCCAGATGCCGGTACGGCCCTCCTGCATCTCGTCGAAGTCGTCCTGCACCTGAACAGTCACGCCCTGCCGGGTGACCGACTGGAGGCGCGCGGGCAGGGCGCAGTCGCGGTCCATGCAGGCCGCCTTGGCGAGCTCGAGGGCGAGCACGCCGGCCGCAACCTGGCCGCCCTCGGGGACGGGGACGCCCTGGGAGTAGCGAATCTCCCACGTGCCCTCCTCGGTCGTCGGCCGCGAGAGGTCTTGTACCGGGGGGAATACAAGCGGAACATCGGGGCCCGCGGGTGAGGTACGCCCTGTGAGCTGGAGCACCGAGTGATTGATGAGGCGGTAGGCTCCCAGGGGGAGCACCTTGCCGTTGACCGTTACCTGATGCACGCGGTGGACGTTCCCAGGCAGGCGGATGGCCGGAGTCCCTGCGGTGTGGGTGCAGTAGGGGCCACACAGTCCGCAGACGACGTCGTGCAGGGCCCCGCCCAGGCGGAACGGGAGGAAGCCTCTCAGGTAGTCCTGCGACTGGTAAGTAGGCGGCGGCACGCAGTCGGCCGGCTCGGGGCGGATGACGACAATGTCGGTCCCGAACCGGCGGCCCGTCCACTCCCACAGAAGCTGGGTCGCCATGGCCTCGAAGGTGTGCTGCTGTTCGGGGCGTCCGGCCTCGTCCAGGTACTCCTTCAGGTCCTCGCACGCGCTGTAGGAGACCGGCCAGTCTCCGGGCCCGTAGCCTCTCTCGATGTCCTGCATGCCCTCTCCTACAGCGCGTACGTGGTGCGGGATGGCTACGCCGCCGGGATTTCATAGGCGGTGCCCGCACGGATGAGTATACCTATAGGAGCCGCCTAAGGGCCGCAGAGCCGGTTTCACGTGGAGCAGGTACGGCGACAGCCCCGCAGGGCGTTTGTGCGCTCTACGGGGCTGTCAGTGCGTCTGATGGGTATCAGGGGACGGTGACGGGCTGGTCGCTGTCCGGCGGGGGAGCGAGAGCCGTGTCGATCATGAGGAGGTGGTCGAGCGGGTCGAGGGCGGTGGGGAGCTTCGCGTTGACGAAGCCGCCGCCGGCGTTGGCCTTCTTGACCACGTCGTAGGGGCCGACGCCCCAGGCGTTACCGGACTTGGTCACGGCGCCGGTCATGGAGAACGTGATCGCGTCCTCACCCGTGACCTCGATGTCGCCGATGGTCCCGGCGGTGATGAAGGGCAGCAGCAGGTAGCCGCTGGCGTCCTCAGCACCGGCCGCGCAGGCCTGTCCGGACAGGCCGGTCCACAGCTCGAGCGCGAACTTCTTCTCGATCTTGCCGTAGGCGACCTTGAAGCCTGCGGTGTCGCCCGCGTGATCCAGGTACTTCGTGGCGTTGGTCACGATGTCCAGGACGGAGGGGTTCACGCCGCAGAACTCGAGCTCGACCGTGAAATATTTGAAGGTGTTGGACTGCTTCTCGTTGACGCACAGGGAGCCGTCGGCCTTGCGGACCGTGATCTCCGTACCGTCCTCGACCTCGGCGGCGAGCTTGACAGACACGAAGCCGGAGGTGGCCACCGGCTTGTGCTGCGCCTTGTCGAACTTGCCGCAGGTGTCCAGCGGGGTGACGCGGATGCGCTTCCCCAGCACTGGTGTGTATGAGTGCGTCTTAGCCATGGCTCAGCGCATCCTTTCCGTTGGTGTTGTGAGGTAGGTCATCAGAACTGGCGGGCCACGTACTTGCCGGAACCGGGGTCCGTGGACACCTTCACGAAGTAGGCGTCGTCCGGGTTGAACGCCACGACGTACTGCCGCTCGGCGACCGCCGTCAGGTCGTTCTGGCCCTTGTCGAAGCCGCCCGCCCCGTTGGTCGAGGTGAAGACGTCCCCGCGGTAGATCAGGATCGGGCCCGTGGACGCGATGATCGGCGGGGTGTCGGGGTAGCCATCACCGAAGACCACGGGGGTCCCCATGGTGGTGTAGGCATCGCCGGTCTTCGGGTCCACGTTGATGTACTGGCGGGCCGCAAGCAGTGAGCCCAGGCGCCGCGAGATGTGGAACGTGGGGGCCACGCCCGGAGTGTGGGCGAACTTCTCGGCCGCGTTCCACGCACCCTCCGCCGGCTGGGCTCCCGAGTTGTTGGCCCACTCCTGCGCGCGAATGAGTGCCGGGCCCTGCCCGCCGACCCCGTTCCACAGAGCGCTCTCGATGGCGTACTCCTCGTACTGGGCGAGACGCTGCGCGGCGATGGCCACGGCCTCCTCGGGGGTGTGGTCGAGGGGGGTGGTGCGGAATGTGGCGTAGACGGTGATCGGCTCCATCGACTCGACGGTCACGCCCTTGGGCTTGTCCAGGACCTTCGGCAGGCCCTTGACGGTGCCGGGCTTCTGGTACTGGCCGATGGTGCCGATGTCAGCGCGCTCTACGTCCTCCCAGGTGACCCCGTTCTCCCAGCGGATCGAGGAGTCCTCGATGGGGGCGAACTTGGAGAAGAGGCCGCCGCGGAGGCGCTGAGTGACGGGCGCCTCGATGCGCGTCTTCGGTGCGATGATGGGCATCTGTCCTCCTTGCTGGACGGTGATTGGCTAGGGATGGTCACGGGGCGGGCGGTGACTTGCCGCCGCCCGCCCCGGAGTCATCACTTGGCCGGGTCAGCCGTGCCGTTGGCGAGGAGCTTGATGCCGGTGCCGGTGCCGCCGTTCGGGTTGAGCGGCACGGTCACGACGCGGGCGTCGTGGCCACGCTTGGCGACCAGGTAGCCCTCCTCGGTGAACAGGGCGGTGTAGTCGTTCTGCCCGAGCAGGACCGAGTCGTAGACGGTGTCCAGGGTGATAACGTCCTGGCCGCCCTTGACGAAGGTGCCCGCCGAGTAGAGCAGGAACTTCAGGCTGGTGCCCCACGCCTTGAAGGCGGAGGCGTCGCCGGTCAGAGCCTGCCAGTCGTAGACGAACTGCGGGTTCACGCCGCGGCTGCGGAACCAGGCGTCGATACGGGCGTCGTTGATGTCGATCAGGTCAACGCCCTCACGGCGGGACAGGTCGGTGCGGATGGCGCCGTGGACCCAGTAGGGGAAGACCGCCTCCAGGGTGGTGGAGCGGGACAGGCGCTGCGCGTAGCGGTAGTGCTCGACCTGCAGCTCGATGGCGGTCAGGATCGGAGCGGCGGCGCCGATCTGGCCGGAGTCCATGGAGACGGCAGTGGACTGACGCTCCATGGAGGCGATGATGCGCTCGCTCATCTTGTGCTCGTGAGCAACGAGGGCACCGCGGATGGTGCGGGCGACGAGCTCGGGGTAGCCGCGCTGCTGGAGCAGGTTGGCCTGGACGTGGAGACCGGCCGCGGAGAGGCGGACCTCCTCGAACTCGGTGCAGGGCACGTTGTAGACGGGCTTGGCGCCGACCTTGTTGGTCGGGTCGGTGGCGGAGGTAGGGGCGTACTTGCCGGCCTTCGCCTCCTCCTCGGTGAAGTTGAAGGAGGGGGCCGCGTAGAGGTCGGCGAACTTGGGGCCCTTGGTGAACTTGATTCCGCCGCGGGTGACGTTGATCTCGGGCAGGGAGATCAGGCCGTCGCGGGACTCGTCCTCGAGCAGGTCGTAGACGGTCTCGGAGGGAGCGCACCAGCCGCCGGCCGCGACGAGGGAGCCGCCGGGCAGGTTCTTCTCGTTGACGGCAAAGGCCATCGCGGCGTCAGCGCTCTCGGGGGAGGAGACGGTGGCGCGCTCGTCGAAGTGCTTGCGCACGACGGCGAGGCTGTGGCGCTCGCTCATGGCGCGGCCGGCGCGAGCGGCGGCGGCGTAGGCGCCGGAGTTGAAGCCCTGGAGGCGGCGGTCGAGGGCGACGGCCAGGTCCTCGAAGGAGGCGTCGCTGTCAGCGGCGAAGCCGGGAACGTCGGCCACGGTCATACGGGCCTTGGGGGCGGTGTCCTCCACGGAGGTCTCCTCAGTGATCGCAGGTGCGGGGGTGTGAACGTGCCGACGGATGCCGGACAGCTTGATGGGGCCGCGGGGAGCGGCGGCGGTGACGGCCTCAGGCTTGGCGTCGATCTCAGCGGCGGGCTCGACGTCGACCGCGGCGGCCTTGGCCTTCTTCTCGGCCTGGGCCTCAGCCTCGTCCTCGGCCGCGTCGGCCTTCTTCTCGGCAGGAGTGTCATCCGAGTCACCGCTGTCGTCAGAGTCATCGTCAGCGGGGGCGTCGTCCGAGTCATCGTCGGCGGGAGCGGCCTTCTTGGCGGGCTGGTCAGCGCCAACCTTGGCGGCCATCTCGGCGGCCTTGGCGGCGCGCTCGGCGGCGGCCTGCTCGCGAGCGCTGATCTCAGCGGACAGGACCTCGATGCCGTCGGTCAGGGTACCGAGGGTGGCAAGGTCCTCGTCGGTGAACTCTCCGTTCGCGTAGAGGGTCTGGAAGGCGTCAACGGCCTTGGAGCGCAGGTCGCCGAGGTCGGCGGCGCTCAGGTCGGACAGGTTCTCGGGAATCTCCAGGTCGAAGGTCTCGACCGGAGCGTCGTCAGCCTGGTCGGCGAAGACGGTGATGTCGAAGTGCTTTCGCATGTTGAGGGGTCCTCCGTGTTCGTTGCTGGGCAGGGTTCCCGTCCCCAGCGGGGTACACACGAGGCCCTGCTGCCATGCCGTTGGCTCAAAGGATACACCTATAAGTAGGATGGCCCTCATAAGACGAACAGAACCCCCGCGCCGCCATGAGCAAACGGTGCGGGGGTTCTGCCTGATCCACCCAGCGTCAGGAGTCCATGAGACCTCTAACGGGGACCATCATAACCGATGGCGATGGATGGCGCGAGGGCTAGAAGCGGGTGATCGGTGAGGAGTCCTTGGAGCCCTCGCCGGGCAGGGAGCCGTCGGCCAGCGGCCGGGGCTCGGTACCTACCGGGGGAGTTGTAGAACGCCCACAATTGCAAGCCATGGTCTCTGTTCCTTTCCTCAGATGGACCCTAGACGGCGCGCCATCTGCGCCGCCTTCGCCAGTGTACCTGCGCGCTCGACCCGGGCACGCATCTTGTCGGCGGCCGTAGCGCGCTGAAGGTCGCGGCGGCGCTCGGACTCTGCCAGGCGCTTGAGGTACGAGATGTCGCCGAGCGTGAGCCCGTCTCCTCGCATCCGGCTTGAAGGGTGCGCGGCGCGGGCGGCGGAGTCGTCGTGAGCCACGACGCCGGATGCCTGGAGGGACCTCACCTCGCCGGAGGCGAGCAGGCCCTGCGGACGGGGCACCGGGAAGCCGGGAACGTTGACGGCGAGCGCTCCGACGAGCTCTAGGGAGCCTCGGATGGTTCTCCAGTCCCCGGAGATAGGCGCAGAGCGGGCCACACGGACCTGCTCGGAGGTGATTCCGGGACGCAGGGAGCCCGCTACCCAGATGCCATAGGCGTCCTCGCCGGCCGCGACGTCGGCGAAGACCGTGCCGGTGTTGTCGTAGTGCTCGGCGGCGGCGTTGGCGGAGTCGCGCGGACCGGCGTGGCCGGTACCCATTGTGAGATGCCCCACAGCCACGGACGTGCCCTCGGCGGTCTGGAGGGCGCCGGTGCGGAAGTAGGCGTAGTTCGACGGCGAGGTCGGCGGCTCGACGCACTTCCCGACCTGGCCGATGTGGCAGGTGCCCCAGGCGGCGATGTGGCCGTAGACGCGGCCGTTGTCCTCGACCACGAGAGCGGTCGGGCCAGTCAGGGCCGGGTCCTTGAACCACGCCTCCGGTGGCGCCGTAGGAATAGCCGCAGCAGTCAGAGAGTCGCGGCTCAGCGGGTCGGCGTCTGCTGAGCGAGCCATTTTCTCCCCAGAATCGGCGTTTTCGTCTCGCTCAGGGGGCTCGGGGGTGTTGGGGGCCTGCCCAGCGGCGTAGACGCGGGCCGTGGCGAAGGCGGGAACGGCCACGAGGGTGGCGGCGCGAAGGCGGGCCGACTCGATGACCATGATCGAATCATCGGGGGCGGCCTGCATGACTCGAACCCGGCCGCCCTCGTCGGGCGAGTCGTCACTGCTGGCGCCGGGCACATTGGCATCCTCCCTCTCCATGACCCGGAACGCAACGTCGTCCGTGTCGATGGAGACGCCGTTGGACATCTGTTCGCTGACCTGACGGAACGCCTCCGTGCCAATGGCTGAGCCTAGGTCGAAGGTACCGGTGGCGTAGATGTCACCGCCGTCGCGGCGCTCGACGGTCTCGATCCGGCCGCAGACCTCGGCGCCGTCGTGGCCCCCTACGTCCTTGAACGCGACACGCAGCGGGATGGGGAGGTCGTCCCATCGCAGAGCGCCGTCCTCGATGAGGCGGCCGTCGCCGGTCATCTCACCCTCGCGGGCGATGACGCCTTCCCAGCGGCCGTCGGGGGAGGCCTCCGAGGCCTCGGGAGCGGGGACGGTGTCTCCGGCAGGCTTCTCCCGGAGGTCGGAGAACTCGCCCACGCGGCGGGCCGTCTCCTCGATGCGTAGCTTCATGGCTGTCCTTTCGATGGCTGAGAACGGGTACTTGGCGTTGACGGCCGGGCTCGGGTGCGGCCGGGCGTCGGTCGGAATGAGGATGCAGCGGCAGTTCGCCGTCTCCTTGAGCGGTCCCGCAGGATCGCCGGGGTAGAGCAGGTGAGCGTCCCCGACGTGGAACGGGATACCGAGGTCCTGCACCTGACCGTCGGCCTCGACGTGGGAGGGGCGGACACGGTTGTCGTGGACCGTTACCCACCGGAGGCGGCCGCGCTTACGGGCCAGGTCCGAGGTAGCCATGCGGTGGGCGGCGTTCGCCGTCGCCGCGGTGCGGGCGAGCGTGCGAAGGCGAGCCGCGTAGGCGGTCGTGGCCTCGCCCTTGCGGCGGGAGGTGCCGAGCATCTTGCCGAGCTCGATCTTCGTCTTCCGCTCGCCCCAGCCCTCCGAGGCGGCACGCTTGAGCAGGCCGCGTACGTCCTCGTAGACGGCGACCGGCAGGCCGGAGTCCTCGAGGATGAGCTGCACGGTCGCGTACTGGGGAAGGCGGCGCCGGCCACGGCCGTCACGGATGAGGTCGCGGATGGCGGCCTGCCATGCGCTTCGAACAGATGTCCAGGCGAACGGATTCGGCACGCGGTCGCCGGCCGCTGTCAGGACCGGGGAGTCGAGGGCGTCCTCGGCCAGGGTACGTACTCGGCGCAGGAAGTCGTTCAGGACAGGCTCGGCCAGGTCGAGGTACTGGTCCTCGATCTCGTCGCGCCAGTCCGACACGACTGATGGGTCCTCCCAGTCCGCTGGGCCTCTGGACAGGATGTCCAACGCTCGAACCATCACCGCACCTCCTCCAGAGATGCCCGGTTCAGGCTGGGCGTGCGGATGATGGCGTTTTCCGGCAGGACGTAGCGAAGCGCCGTGACCAGCCTGTCCAGCCGGTGAGGGACGCCGTGCGTAGCGACCTGAGTCACGTAGGCGTCCAGCAGAGTCACGACTCGGCCGGACTCGACGCCTGGGCAGCCGTGGTTGTCGAGCAGGGCGGGGACGACGTCCCACGCCCCCTTCGTGGCCTTGCTCACGGTGAGGACGTCCGTCGGCCACAGCACGTGAGCCTCGTGGAACGGGCGCCCCTTGAGCGCGTTGAACCGGGCCCGGTCGGCCCGCACGACGCGCTTGCCGACGGCCTCGAGGGCCTTGACGACCAGGACGTCAACGACGGCTACTAGCGCCGTGGCGTCAACGACCTGGCCGTGGGAGGTAAGCCGCGCGTCCGGGTTGCGGCGTGTGGGGGCGGTAGCGGCCGACGCCGCGCGGTAGGCCCGTGCGGCGTCGGCTGTGGGTGGGGGAGGTGTCATGGGTTCTCCTGAGACGGGTGTCAGGCCCCAGCCGGGGCCGTCGTGGATGACTCTGGGCGGGCGTCGCCAGATGAGATCGGCGCCTCGCTACCCGGCACCCTACCCGGCTCGGCCGCGTCGGCGCCACTCGGCGGCCGGCCGGGGCCGTCCTGGTCTGGCTTGGGCGCGTCGGCAGGGGCGGTCGGCGGGAGGGCGAGCTCGCGCAGGGCCTCGGACGGGGCCGAGTAGTCGCCCTTGTACGCCTTGAGGATCTCCTCGGTCAGCGGGCCGATGCCGATCGTGCCCATCAGGTCTGGCCGCTTCGAGACCATGGCCAGGGCCTGCATTAGGGCCCGCTCGTCCAGGGGCTTGGCGTCCGAGTCGTCGAAGCCCGACGCCTCGCGAAGCGCCTCGTCCGACACGGCGCCGGCGCGGTGGAGGTTCAGCGCCTCCTCCGACCGGTTCGGCCGGGCCACGAGGGCTGAGACGTCGTAGCCGACGGAGAGGGTACGCACCTCGTCCTCGCTCAGGCCCGCCGAGAGCAGGACCGGGCGGAGGTACTGGCTGGTCAGCGCGTCGCAGATCAGGGCCAGGACCGGCTCGATGTGCGTGGTGACGGTATCCTCGCGTGTCAGCCACGCGCCCCAGTGGTTCATGGCGCCCGAGCCGAGCAGCAGCTCCGGCGGGGCGTCCTGGGCCAGAGCCAGGCGGCGGATCGCCTCGTCCCGAAGGTCGCGGGCGCCAGCGTCGAGGGCCGAGGAGAACGTGAGGTGGCTCATCTTGTCCGCCGCCTCATCCGGCACGGTCACGACGAGCGGCACGACGGCTGAGGCGTCGTCCCGGTTCTCGATCGGCCGCAGCATCGAGTCCATGAGCGCGGCCACGAACGGGTCCGGCGCGCCGTAGGCGTTCTGATCCGCGGCGTCAGAGGCCAGCGCGGCCGAGGCCGAGGAGGGCACGACCAGGATGCCGGCGCCGGCCAGGCGGGAGTCGATCTGGGCGCTGATGTGTCGGGTCAGGCCGATGAGCTCGCGCAGGATCGGCAGGCAGGCTCGCGTCGGGCTGTCCGCCTCCCAGTAGCGGGCGGGGTGCGGGCGCCACACGCGGACCATGTAGACCTCGTCCGCCGAGACTTCGACCGGCGCCGAGCCGTCGGTGCCCAGGTTCAGGCGCACGGTGCGCCCGTCAGAGCCGACGGAGGAGACCTCCGTGACGGCCAGCACCCGCCACACCAGGTCGGTCAGCGCGGGGTCCGGCGAGGGGGCGGTCACGGCCGGCGCCGAGGACGGGGAGACCTCGTCGATCACGTGGCGCGGCACGCCGACCAGCCAGCCCTCGCCCGCCACGAACAGGTTCGTCGCCAGGCGCTGGAGCATCTGGCCCAGGTCCTGCTGGCTGGCGCCCAGCGCCGCGAGGACCGCCTCGGCCAGCTGCGCGGTGGGGCCGGTGGCCGTGTCGGTGACGTCCGTCGGGTCGTCTCGAAGGGACGACTGCGGGCCGGTGGCCGGCTTGTGCTGGACGTAGAGGCGCGCCTGGGACAGCCGCCCGGCCAGGGTCGAGGCCAGGAACCTCTCCTCACCCACCTCGTCGTAGGCCGCCCACGCCTCGGCCTGCCACGAGCGCGACCCGAGCGACGGCTTCGACGTAGGGGCCGCAGCGCGGGGGCCGGGGGCCGCGGCACGGGCCGGGCGCGAGGCCGCGGCGGTCAGGGTCGGGGCCGGGGGCTGCTGGACGATGACGCCGCGGCGGGCCAGGGCGCGGGAGCGGTAGGCGTCGAGGCTGGAGACGGGTGCAGGTGCAGGTGCGGCAGTCACTTCGAGTCCTTCGTTGCGGTGGGGGCTGGGGCCGCGTCCGGGGCCGGCGAGTCGATCCGGTGCGAGACGTGGCCCACGACGTAGGCCGCCCCGAGCGTGGCGCAGGCGGCTCGCAGGGCGCGGCC
>FLSK01000052.1_pt2 | contig 45359 bp, 50 predicted proteins | sample 1550541 | NCBI WGS metagenome assembly FLSK01 (sample SAMEA4031773, study PRJEB14383) | metagenome | biome: human; feature: oral; material: saliva | place: Philippines | collected 2014
TTCGCCTGATTATTCATTTAAACCAAAAACAATGCGGAGTTTTTTAACAATGCCTAAAATTAAAACAGTACGTGGTGCTGCTAAGCGTTTCAAAAAAACAGCTTCTGGCGGTTTCAAACGTAAACAATCTCACTTACGTCATATTTTGACTAAGAAAACCACTAAACGTAAACGTCACTTACGCCACAAATCAATGGTAGCGAAAGCAGACCAAGTATTAGTAGTAGCGTGTTTACCATACGCATAAGCGTTTGCGTGAAGACGTACTTTAGTGAATTTTAGTTTTTAATATACATTAGGAGATTTAATAATGGCTCGTGTAAAACGTGGTGTTATTGCAAGAGCACGCCATAAGAAAGTTCTTAAGGCTGCTAAAGGTTATTATGGTGCGCGTTCACGTGTTTATCGCGTTGCGTTCCAAGCAGTAATTAAAGCTGGTCAATATGCATACCGTGACCGTCGTCAACGTAAACGTCAATTCCGTCAATTATGGATTGCTCGTATCAACGCTGCGGCTCGTCAAAACGGTTTATCTTACAGCAAATTCATCAATGGCTTGAAAAAAGCATCTGTTGAAATCGACCGTAAGATCTTAGCTGACATCGCTGTATTCGATAAAGTAGCATTTGCTGCATTAGTTGAAAAAGCAAAATCTGCACTTTAATTTTAAAGTTAGATAAAAATTAGGACGCCATTGGCGTCCTTTTTTATTATAATCTTAGGATAAAATCGTATAACAAGCGGTCTAAAAAATAGATTTTTTACAATTTTATAAGGAATCATGATGAAAAAATTAATGTTATGCAGTTCAATAGCTTTGCTTGCAGCTTGTTCTACACCGCCACAGCAAAGTTCTGTACCAATGGATATGCAAGCGGTAGCAGCTTATCAGCATCGTGTTGCAACAGGTAAAACGATTGATAAAAATAATCCTACGAATAATGAAGCTTTAAATCAAAGTGATCGTCGTTCTAAAGAAGTAAGAATACAGTCAGTACCAGCTATTTATCCATCAGTGGGATATGGTTATGGATGGGGACGTCATCATATTGGTTTGGGTTCTGGATATTGGTATTAAAATAAAAAAATCATTTAGCTTAAGATTTCTTTAAGCATTCCTTGATTTAATAGTTCTAATACAGAAATTGATGTGGTTGAAAATCACAATAAATTAGCCACAAGCGGTCGTTTTTGTAAATAATTTTGCAAAATCGACCGCTTGTTCTATGAGGAAATTCGATGCGAGTATTATTGATTGAAGATGATAAGTTGATTGGGGAAGGTCTAAAATTAGGGCTAACTAAACAGCAATTTGTTGTGGATTGGTTTGAAGATGGTAAACAAGGATTTGAAGCGCTATTTACGACAGATTATGATGCCGTAGTTTTAGATCTGACATTACCAAAAATGGATGGTATGGATATTTTAAAAAAATGGCGAAAAGAAAACCAAGATACACCTGTTTTGATTCTGACTGCTCGCGATACTTTAGATGAACGAATTTCTGGTTTTCAAGCGGGGGCAGATGATTATTTATGTAAACCCTTTGCGCTAATGGAAGTTGTTGTCAGATTACAGGCGTTAGTTCGCCGCCGTTATCAGCAAAGCAGTACGAATTTAACGATTGGTGGATTAGTGATTGATCAAAATGCCCATACTGTCATGCTCAATAATCAGCCAATTTCATTAACAGCTAAAGAATTTAAATTGTTAGCGCTCTTTGCAAATAATCAAACAAGAGTGCTATCTAGAACGATGATTGAAGAAAAATTATATAGTTGGGATAGTGAGCTAAGCAGTAATGCGCTTGAGGTTTATATTCATAATTTACGTAAAAAATTAGGCAAAAGCTGGATTAAAACGGTGCATGGAATTGGTTATAAATTAGGGAATGGCGATGAATAAAATCTGGGCAAATAAAAGTTTGCGGTTACGGCTAATGCTTGCGTTATCTAGTATTACGCTGTTGATTTGGCTGATTGCAACGGCGATTGAATGTGTCAGTTTTAAAAAAGAGATGAATCGCCAATTTGATACCCAGTTGGTTTTTTTTGCTGAACGGCTGGCTTCTTCGAATTTAATGCAAGGTTTCCATGAAGTTCAAGAGCCTGAAAAACGTTATGAAAAGCATGTTGATGATGATGCATTGGCTTTTGCAGTTTTTACCGAACGTGGTGATCTGATTATGAACGATGGGCGTAACGGGCAATTTATTGCTTTTACCCCTAAAAAAGGGTTTCATACTACTCAAATTTTAGAGGCCGATGATGATGAAAGAGAAGCATGGCGAATATTCTGGTTAAAATCTAACGATGTATATATTGCTGTAGCGCAAGAGTTAGATTATCGTGATGATATTATCATGGAGATGATGCTTTCTAAGTTATGGGGAGGTGTGATTGCTTTACCTTTATTGTTGATTGCTATTGGTAGCATACTTTCTAAAGAACTTTCACCGTTAAGACGCTTAGAACAACAAGTTTTACAACGTAAACCAGATGATACGAATCCAATAATGGTTCCATCTTTACCAAAAGAAATTCAGCCATTGGTCGCAAGCTTAAATCATTATTTTGAACGTAGCCATACGATGCTCAATCGTGAACGCCGCTTTACTTCTGATGCAGCGCATGAGTTACGCAGCCCACTTGCAGGGTTGCGAATTCAAACTGAAATTGCACAAATGACACAAGATGATCCTAAGGCACATGCGCGCGCATTAAATAATTTATTGCGGGGTATCGATCAAATTACACAACTTATGGATCAGCTGTTAACGTTATCTCGATTAGAAAGTCTAACGGAGCTTGATTCGTTAGAAGAGATTAACTGGCAAACATTGATTGAGCAAGGTGTGAGTCAGTGCTATCATCAAGCAGAATTAAAAGGTTCGGATATTCAATTTAATTGCATTGGTCTTCCTAAAGGACAACAAGGGAAAGGGACTTTATTAGCGATGGTATTGCGTAATCTCCTTGAGAATGCAATAAACTACACGCCAGAGAAAAGCCTAATTCAATTAACATTAAGCCCAAAAAGCTTCATTATTGAAGATAATGGACAGGGGGTGAGTGATGAACATCTAGCTAAACTGGGTCAACCTTTTTATCGCCCAGCAGATCGCCCTGTACAATCGGAACAAGATAAAAAAGGCAGCGGCTTAGGTATCTCGATTATTCAGCGCATTTTAACCTTGCATCGTTTACGTTTTGCTTTATCTCGTAGTACTTTAGGCGGGTTAAAAGCTGAAATTTTCTTTGATTAGCTTAAGGTTATCAATATAAGTAGAGCAACAATGAATAAAAATAGACATTTTCAGACAATTGGAATTGTTGGAAAACCGCGCTATGAAAGCGCATTAGAAACGCATTTAGCGGTATATAATTGGCTTAAAGATCGTCATTATACGATTCTTGTAGAAGCTAAAATTGCCCAATCACTCAATCTACCTAATTCAACAGAATTAGCGGAGATTGGGCAAAAGGCTGATCTCATTATTGTGATTGGTGGTGATGGAAATATGCTAGGAATGGCGCGTTATTTCGCACCACATCAAGTGCCATTGATTGGTATTAATCGTGGTAACTTGGGTTTCCTAACCGATATTGCACCACAATTTGCTTTTGAGCAGCTGTATAGCTGTTTAGAAAAAGGCGAATATGAACTGGAAGAGCGTTTTTTACTTGAAGCGATTGTTGAGCGTAACGGTAAAAAAATTGCTAGCAGTAAAGCGCTCAATGAAGTGGTCATTCACCCAAGCCAAGTGACCAGAACCATTGAATTTGAAGTGTATATTGATGGTAAATTTGCCTTTACTCAACTTTCTGATGGGTTAATTATTGCAACCCCAACTGGTTCTACGGCATATTCGCTTTCTGCAGGTGGGCCAATCCTGACTCCTAATATGAATGCGATTGCATTGGTACCGATGTATCCGCATACGCTTTCTTCTCGTCCGTTGGTTATTGATGGAGAAAGCCATATCTCAATGCGTTTTGCACAACATAAACAGCTAGCATTAGAGGTAAGTTGTGATGGGCAAGTTGATCTGCCGTTTACTCCAGACGATCGCATAGTTGTTCGAAAAAGTAGTGCGAAATTAAAGTTGTTACATTTAAAAGATTATAATTATTTTACAGTACTTGCTTCAAAGCTAGGGTGGGGAAGTAAGTTGTTTTAGTTAAATCAGAATTGCTGGTTAAATGAAGAAGGGTTGAATTCGATAATTGAATTCAACCCTTTCTTATATTATGCGACAGACTTAAATTGAATTAAGCCATTATCTGCATAGTCGTTGTCATCATCGGCTTCAAGTGCAGCTGGAACGGCTGGTAGCTCTTCTTCGTCAAATGCTGTATCACCTTCAATACCCGCAATGATTTGGCCATGTTTAATGCCTTTGAAATCGAATAATTTCGGATCACAAAGATGAGAAGGTATGATATCTTGCATAGCACTGAACATCGTTTCTAAACGCCCTGGATATTGACGATCCCAAGTGTTTAGCATCTCTTTCACCACTTGGCGTTGTAAGTTCGGTTGTGAACCACATAAGTTGCACGGAATAATTGGGAATTGTTTTGCAATGGCATATTTCTCAATATCTTTTTCTTTGCAATAAGCCAATGGGCGAATCACAATTTGTTTGCCATCATCTGAAATCAATTTTGGTGGCATAGATTTTAATTTACCACCGTAGAACATATTCAAAAAGAGTGTGGCTAACATATCATCGCGATGATGTCCAAGTGCAATTTTAGTTGCCCCTAATTCCGTTGCGGTACGATATAAAATACCGCGACGCAGACGAGAACAGAGCGAGCAAGTTGTTTTGCCTTCAGGAATTTTTTCTTTCACGATGCCATAAGTATTTTCTTCAACAATTTTGTATTCCACCCCAATACTTTGTAAGTATTCTGGTAATACATGCTCAGGAAACCCAGGTTGCTTTTGGTCAAGATTAACGGCCACAATATCAAAATTAATTGGCGCATTGAGTTTTAGATTTAGCAAAATATCTAACAAAGTGTAGCTATCTTTTCCGCCAGAAAGGCAAACCATGACTTTATCGCCTTCTTCAATCATATTGAAATCAGCAATGGCATTTCCCACGTTGCGGCGTAAACGTTTGTGTAATTTATTTAGGTTGTAGTTTTGTTTTTTATCTTTATCAGTTTCAGTCATAACAATTCAATCTAAAGTGAAAATAAAAGGCACAAGCAATGCTTGCGCCGGTGTTAAAATTGGTTGAATTATAACTCATCGAAGTATTTATTGCCCCACGTTTTTTCAGCTAAAGCGAGCAAATTTGCAAAATCTTGATAAGAAGGCACCGCTTGTACATCGATTTTGACTTGCTCACTGAGCAGTTTTTGGCGTAAGGTTTCATACCAATCTAAAAAATGCAGTGGTAGCGGAGAGTTAGCACGCCGACCTAGCCAAAATAGCCCTTGAAACGGAATGCTAAGTGCAAAAAGGGCGGTAATGATGGCGTTAATGAGCACGGATTGGCTTGCATCGTTAAAAAAGTATTGCCATAAAATCGCAAAGCAGGCGAATGCGGGCATAAAACGGTTAGCAAATTTAACCAAACGAATCAGACGATAATCAGGCATAAAAAGTGAGAGTTTTTTCTGATTCGGATAAGTTTGCAAATAGCGCAGACCAGCCTTGAGCATTTCGTTCATGATAGTTCTCAATCAGGGAAATTCAGCTGTTAGAGTAAGGCAAATTTTAATGCACTTCAAGCCATCTGTTGCTATACTTTGCTAACTTTTATTTTGGAAAGGATTTTCTATGCCAATCAATTTTCTACAACTTTTAGAAGAGAGTTGGAATTTTATACGTAATCAAACCCAATTTTCGGTTATCGCTGTTGGTTTGTTTTTATCATTGAGTATTTTTAATCTTTATATGGTAGAACAATTTACGTCGGTTACATTAGAAACCACACAAGGGCAGTCATTATTGGCGATTATACTCAGTTTATTAAATCTTTATGTTTCGGTGTTGATCATTTTAAATATTAAAGCGATCAACGATGGCAGTTTCCGTCATTTCTTTCAATCTGTAGGCATGGCACTTGCTCGTTTACCTGCTGCGATTGGCGTGAGCATGTTGGCGGTATTGCCTCTTTCTTTAGGCGCATCTTCTATTATTGTTGGGAATATGATGGGAAATGGCGTTTCAGTCGTTGGTTTGCCGTTATTAGTATTTGGGATCTATATTTTCCTTCGATTATGCCCAGCGCTGTATGCGACCTTAATTGAAAATTTACCGGTAATGCAAGCGGTCAAATTAACTTGGCGTTTAACTAAAGGCAAAATGTTAGTGATGATGGGCTATGCTGTATTCGCTTATCTTATTCCGCAGCTACTACCTGCATTATTGTCTAACTTGGGTAAGAATTTAGTTTTCCAAGTAATTTCTATTGGATCCAGTATTTTCTTTGCCCTGTTTTTAACGATTTTTGGCTTCCGTTTTTATCAAGTGCTTCGTCAATCTTATGAGGGCTAATATGAAACAGTTGATTGAATTTATTCCGCTGATCCTCTTTTTTGTTGTTTATAAATTATTTGGCACTCAAGAAGCCGCGATTGTTTTAGTGGTTGCAACGCTAGTGCAATTAGTTGTACTTAAAAAGCTGTATGGAAAAATTGAAAAAATGCAGCTGTTTATCGCAGGTTTTGTGGTTGTTTTTGGTGGGTTAACCGCTTATTTTAATAACGATGAATTTTTAAAATGGAAAGTGACACTAATTAACGCACTTTTTGCCTTAGCGTTATTATTTAGCCAATTTGTGCTGAAAAATCCTTTGATTAAGCATATTTTAGGTAAAGAGATTCGTTTACCGGATGCCGTGTGGGCAAAATTAAATTTAGGTTGGGCAGGCTTTTTTATTCTCTGTATGCTGTTAAACCTATATGTGAGTTATTATTTATCTAGTGATGCTTGGTACACCTTTAAAGTTTTTGGACTGACAGGGTTGAGCTTAGTTGCCACTTTAGTGACAGGCATTTTTATTTACCCTTATCTTAAAGAACAGGAAAAGTCATAATGAAACAGACGCTTTATACAAAACAACCAGAAGGAAAATTATTGTTAAGAACTTTAGCAATGCCTTCAGATACTAATGCAAATGGCGATATTTTTGGTGGTTGGATTATGTCGCAAATGGACTTAGGCGGCGCGATTTTAGCAAAAGAATTAGCAAAAGGCCGTGTGGTTACCGTAACCGTAGATAAAATGATTTTCCACCGCCCAATTTCAGTAGGTGATGTGGTGTGTTGCTATGGCACTTTAGTTAAACTAGGTCGCACTTCAATGCAAGTTAAAGTTGAAGTGTTTATCAAAGAGGTTTATCAAGGCGTCAATGAACGTTTTAGAGTAACTGAGGCACTCTTTACTTATGTAGCAATTGATAAAGAAGGCAAACCAACCCCAGTGCCACGCGAGAATAATCCAGAATTAGACGAAGCAATTCGTATTATGGAAAGTTTAAGCGATGAAGAGCGTGGTATTGTCTCTTAATATTTTTTATTGAAAATTGAACCAAACTATTTAACTCAAAAAAGGAGTCGAACATGTACTATGTAATCTTTGCGCAAGACAATCCAAATATGCTTGAAACCCGTATGGCGGTACGCCCAGCGCATTTAGCCCGCTTAGAAAAATTACAAGCGGAAGGTCGTTTATTAACGGCTGGCCCAAATCCTAGTGAAGATGGCAGCACGGTAACCGGTTCAACCGTGATTGCAGAATTTGATTCATTAGCTGATGCACAAGTTTGGGCATCAGAAGATCCTTATGTAGAAGCGGGTGTGTATGGTGATGTCATCATCAAACCATTTAAAAAAGTGTTCTAAAATTTTGGGGTAACATTTACCCCGCTTATATTTCAGCAAGTGGGGCAATCATGCCCCTTTTTTATTCAATCTAAGGATGCCGCCCAATGCTATTATCCGATTTGCAAAATCTCGCACAAAACTCACCGCTTGCACTTGCTCAAATGCTTTCCCCTTTTGTTGAACAAACCTTACAAAAACAGCCGAAACTGCTTGCAAAGTGGCAGAAACAAGCACCAACACCTGAAAGCACAGGCAATTATGCAGAATGTTTGGCGCAAGAGTTAGCAATGGTTGAAGATGAAGAGGCATTGGCACATCAGTTACGTTTGTTTCGTCACCGTGAAATGGCCACCTTGAGCTTTTTGCAATCGAATAAACTAGCTTCCGTAGATTGGATTTTTGGCCAGCTTTCTGAACTAGCAGAAGCGTTAATTTTAGGCGCTAGAGATTGGCTTTTTGCACGTTGCTGTGAAGAATACGGCACACCGATGAATAGCTTAGGTGAGCCACAAGAGTTGTTGATTCTTGGCATGGGAAAATTGGGGGGGCATGAACTGAATTTCTCTTCGGATATTGATTTGATTTTTACTTATCCAGATGCAGGAGAAACCGTTGGCGGGCGTAAATCGATTGAAAACAGCAAGTTTTTTACTCGTTTAGGCCAACGATTGATTAAGGCATTAGATCAAATTACCCTAGATGGCTTTGTTTACCGGACAGATATGCGCTTACGCCCGTTTGGCGATAGTGGCGCACTTGTGCTGAGCTTTGCGGCAATGGAAGATTATTATCAAGAGCAGGGGCGAGATTGGGAACGCTATGCGATGATTAAGGCGAAAATCCTAGGTGAAGATCTACAAAATATCAATCATCGTTATTTGAAATCGATGCTGCGTCCTTTTGTTTATCGCCGTTATTTAGATTTTAGTGCAATTCAATCGCTGCGTGAGATGAAGGAAAAAATCAGCCGAGAAGTTGCGCGTCGTCAGCTAAATGACAATATTAAATTAGGCGCAGGCGGCATTCGTGAAATTGAATTTATTGTTCAGACCTTCCAAATGGTTAGAGGTGGTCGCGATAAAATTCTCCAAGAGCGCAGTTTATTAAAAGTGTTGCCACATTTAGCGACATTAAAATTATTACAAGCAGAGCAGGTTGAACAGTTACGCAATGCGTATCTTTTCTTGCGCCAAGTAGAAAATGTATTACAAGCGATTGAAGATAAACAAACTCAAACGCTACCAACAGATGAGCAAGATCAAACTCGGCTTATTTTTGCTTGTCGTGAATATTGGCAAGGAAGTGGCGAAAATGCGCAATTGATTCAACATGATATGCCAGATTGGTCTGCCTTTTTAGCTGTGTTGGACGGTTATCAGCAACAAGTGCGAGCGGTGTTTAATCAAATTATTGGTGAAGAAGACGATGAAGACGACACGCCATTAAATGCGCAATTAGCTGTTTGGCAAGATATTTTAACTGCTGAAATGACAGAAGAGGATTTAGCAAGCGTATTGCTGAACTATCCAGTCAAACCAGAGGATTATCAGGCAATTTTCCAATTACTTTCAGCAACATTCCAAGATTGGGTTAAGCGCCCAATTGGGGTTCGAGGGCGCAAAGTACTCTCTCAACTCATACCAAAAGTGATTGATGCGATTTGTCAGCGTGAAGATTACTTAGTATTGCTACCTAGGATCTTAAATATTCTGGATAAAATCACGCTACGAACAACCTATTTAGAGCTTTTGCAAGAAAGAGATCAAATTCTACCGCTATTGCTCACGCTTTGTGGCCAGTCAATTATGATCGCCGAACAAATTGCACGCCATCCGATGTTACTAGATGAACTCATTATTCAAAATAGCCTAACACAAGTTATTGCATTAAGTGATTATAAAACGGCACTCAATGAATTTTTGATTCGAATTCCAGAAGATGATGAAGAAGCTCTGATTGATGCCCTTCGCCAGTTTAAGCAGAGCCATATCTTACGTATTGCTAGTGCAGATATTTTAGGCGTGCTGCCTGTGATGAAAATTAGTGATCATTTGACTTATTTAGCTGAGGCGATTATCGGTGCTGTGGTCAAAATGGCTTGGAAATCGGTACAACAACGGTTTGGGCAGCCTTCGCATTTAGGCGCTGGCGAACAAAATTTTGCGGTAATTGGTTATGGTAAACTTGGTGGCATTGAATTGGGGTATAATTCAGACTTAGATTTAGTGTTCTTGCATAATGCGCCATTAGATGCAGAGACAGTGGGTGGCAAAAAATCGATCAGTAATCATCAGTTTTATTTAAAACTCGCACAAAAAATCAATGCGATGTTTAACTTAAATACCAGTGCTGGTGTGCTGTATGAAGTCGATATGCGGCTTCGTCCTTCTGGCGAAGCAGGGCTATTAGTGAGCACCTTTAGTGCTTACGAAAGCTATCAGCAGACAGAAGCGTGGACGTGGGAATCTCAAGCATTGGTACGAGCGCGTTGTGTTTATGGTGACGCTGAATTAACTGACAAATTTGAACAAATACGACAAAACACGCTAGCAAGTGAGAGAGCAAGCGGTCAATTACGTCAAGAAATTTGCGAAATGCGCCAAAAAATGTATCAGCATTTAAGTGCTCACCATAGCGAAAGTTTCAATTTAAAAACGGATAAAGGTGGCATTACCGATATTGAGTTTATTGCGCAATATTTGGTGCTTAATTATGCGCATCAGTCACCGAAAATGGCGGTGTGGTCGGATAATGTGCGTATTTTTGATGCTGCGGTTGAGTGCAATATTCTCAGTGAATCTGAAGGGGAATTGCTGAAACATTGCTATACGACCTTGCGCAATCGCATTCATCATCTTAATTTGCTCGGACAACCGAGCATTGTGCCACAAGCTGAATTCGTTGAAATGCGCCAGCAAGTTGAACAAATGTGGCAGAAAATTTTTTATGAATAATGCTTTATCAGCATGACAGATTTTAAATGAGGAAATATATGGAATATCAATTTACCCATAGTATGCACGGCGTGATTGCCCGTTGTTCTATGGATCATGAGGCTTTTGCCCGTTGGTTAAATACTGAAATAACAGAAAACAGCAAAGATTTATCTCTTATTCTGACAGAAATTGAGCGCTGTAAACAGGCATTTCCTAATCAATACCAAGCGGTTTTTGAAGGGCGAGAATATACGTTAATTTTAGATAGCGATGAAGTCATCGTTAAAGCCAATAATTTGGAAGATCCGATAGATGAGGATTTAATGGAAGAAGGATTGCAATTTTACGATCAAGAAAGCATTGCTTTTTGTGGCTTAGAAGATTTCGAAGCATTTTTAAATGCTTATCGTGAATTTATGCAACGTTATCACTAAGATTTGCAAATCTTCTGAGAAAATTGACCGCTTGTCACTTAAAAGAAAGCCTCCGTATTTACGGAGGCTTTGACTTTATGCTTTTTCTGAATGGTTAAAACATTTAGCGATAATTGGAATCAGGCAGAGATAGAGCAGTTGTGCGCCAATGCCTTCCCAACTTGGGTAAAATCCAATTTCAGGCAGGGAGAATGTGAAACCTTCAACAATATGCGTTGGTAAAATATTGGTAAGTTGGAGTGCATGCACACTGACCCCCAAAATTTTGAAACCTAGTGCATAAATCAGGAATGTCATCACTTTAAATAGGTGATGAATTGGCAATTTAGTTGCACTTTTTGCCATCACAAACGCTAAAACAATTAAGCAGAGAATTGCAAGCCCAATTCCGAGGAGTAAATCGTTTAGACTAATGAGTGGCAGCATACCTACATAGAATAGGATGGTCTCAGCCCCTTCTCGGAATACTGAAAGGAAAGCGAGCAAAAGCATTGAGAGTAAGCTCCCTGTAGCTAAGGCTTTATTCACTTGTTTTTGGACAAATTGTTTCCACCCTGTAATAGAGGATTTTGAGTGTAACCAAGCACCAACTAAGAGCATCATTGCAACGGCTAGAATCCCTACACCGCCTTCGATAATTTCACGGTTACTACCCGCAGAAATTGTAGGGAAGAGCTGTTGTAAAGCAATCGCACCTAATATGCTTGCCACAATACCAAGAATGCTACCCGCATAAACCCAGCGTTTGGCTTTCGGCTGGTTTGCTACATTTAAGGTAGTTAGCAACGCCATAATAATGAGTAATGCTTCTACCCCTTCTCTTAATAGAATCAGCATGGCATCCACAACGCCATAGCTGCCAGAAACATCTATCGCTTTTAGCTCGCCAATCAATTGTTGGAATTTAGCTGTATTTTCAGGCGTATTACCTTTAGCAAGAATAACCGGTAATTCACTTTCTACTTTGGTATAAAGGGCACCATCACGGGTGCTGACTTCACCTTCAAAAATCGGCCATTGTTGAATAAATAGAGTTAAATCAGCTTGTGCACTTGCACTATCATTTTGTGTTAGTGCGGTGTAGCTTTTCTCTAACAAGGCAATACCTTCAGCTAAAGTATTTGGTGCGTCGGTGCGTTTTTCGACTTTTAATACGTTGCCGCTTTTAAAATCAAGCAAGGCTGCTTTAAGTGCTTGGGATTGCGTTTCCATTTCTGCAAAATTTGCAGGATCACTTAACATGGCAATCCGCATTAAAGTCATTGCGGTTTCAATTTTCCCATAATGCCCGATACTGCTTTCACGTACAGCCATTTCATTTGCCGTCCAAGTGTTATTAAAACGCTTGTAGGTTTCTTGTGTTTGCTCAAGATTTTTCGCTTGAATCGCATCTGCTAATTGCTGATAAACTGGCATGACGCGTTTAGCAAACTGTTGGCGTTTAGCCGCATAATCAACGGGGTTTTGCTCTTTTTCAAACGCCACTAAGGCTTTTGAAAGGACAGCTAAGTTATCTAAATCTGGCTGAGAAATAGCCTGATTTAATGCTTCTGTAACCAGTTTTCCTTTTTCAGATTGATGTGCTTCAAGGGCTGAAAATTCCTGTTGTAAGGCTTTCAGTTGTGCTTGCGCTTGTTCTGTTTGATTTTCTTTGGTTGCAGTCATTACATCCGAAAGTTGAACAAACAGATGGCTAACGTTAAGCGCGCCGAAGCTCGGCGCGCCAAATAGCATCAGGCATAATAGCAAGAGGCTTTTAAAGGAAAAACGATTAAACTTGTTCAAATAAGGCTTTGCCCAGATAGTCATCTTGATCTTTTACTCCTGCGAAACAAGCAAAAATACCGCTACCAACGTGGGTAATGTACTCGTTCATTTTGTCGATATTGCCCAGCATTTTTTGGATTTTGATAAAGTTTTCCGGATTATGCTGGAAGGAAATGAATAATAAACCAGTATCAAATTGTCCAGTTTTTTGATCTACGCCGCTAGCATAAGAGTAAGATCGACGTAGGATTTCCATGCCAGCTTTTTTAGCTAAATGAACATGTGAATCTTCTGGCAGTATTGGCTTTTCATCTGTACCAAGCTCAACTTTATCAAATTCTTCTTTTTGCCCATAAGCTGCGCCATTTTGTTTATAGCGCCCGAAGGTATTTTGTTGTTCATTAAGATTGGTACGATCCCATGTTTCTAAGAACATTTGTACGCGACGAGCAATTAAGAATGATCCCTCTTTTAACCAGTTATTACCTTGATACCAAACTACTTTATCTAGCGCTTCACCCTGTTGATGGTTTGCAGTGCCATCTCTAAAGCCGAATAAGTTACGAGGGGTATGTTTATCAAAAGAGTTAAAACCAGATTGGCTCCAATGCATAGTGATATGGCTGCGTGCCACTCTCACTAAATTGCGCACGGCATGGAATGCCACTTGAGGATCATCTGCGCAAGCTTGGATACAAATATCGCCGCCGCTATATTCTTCACGTAACTGATCACGAGGGAAATGTGGTAAATCGACTAATTCTGGTGGGCAGAATTTTTCGATATTTAATTTTTTAAAGAAACTTGGGCTAACCCCAAAGGTCAGTGTCAGATTGTAGGTTGGGAGATCTTCTGCTTCACCTGTATCTTTTGGCGGGATATAGCCATTTTCACTATAACCTTCTACCATTTCACCTTTGGTAAGTTTTTGGCTGTATTTTGTCCAAGTTTGGAACATTTCTTTAATTTCATTGATGTCTTGGCTGTGTAAATCCAACACCATAAAATAGATATGTTTTTGCGCAGGCGTAGTGATACCGGCTTGGTGAGTGCCATAAAATGGCGTTTGTTGATGGTCATGATTGCAAGCAGAGGAAGCAGAAGAGGCGGTGGTTTGTGCCACCGCAGGAAGGCTTGAAGTGCCGGCAAGAAGTCCGGCACCAAGAAATCCAGCTTGCTTAATGAAATCACGACGCCCACGAAGTTGTGAATCTTGTTTTTTCATTATTTTTGCCTCGATTATTTACCTAAAATAATACCCATTTGAGAAAGTGGTTCACCTAATTTGTTTACCGCTTCAGCTAGTGCTTTAGTATCCGCTTGGGTAAGTTTGTCATAACCAACGTAGTGATAACCATCTTTAGATTGGTTATATTTAGCTAAAAGCGTATTCACATGAGCAAATTTTGATTCAATATCTTTAGCTAATTTAGCATCTTTTTGAACGATGGTTGGTTTGAGTAAAGCAAAGATTTTTTCAGCCCCTTCAATGTTGGCTTTAAAATCGTAGAGGTCGGTTCTAGAGAAGATGTCTTCTTCACCAGTAATTTTACTGGTTGAAACTTCATTAAGTAGGTCAACGGCACCTGTGACCATCAATTCTGCAGTCACCTCTGTCGTTGGGATTTTTGCGCGTAATTCTTTTACATCTTTTAACAGTTGATCAGCAACAGCTTCTGTTCCTTTGGTAGTGTTTTCAGTCCATAAGATTTTTTCAATTTTATGGAAACCAGTCCATTCGTTTTCAACGGTTTTTTCATCACTTGGCTTGTTGTTGCTTTTTGCATCTTCTTGAAGATCGGCAAGACGAGCATCAATGCGTGGGTCTAATTCACCAAAGCTTTCTGCAATAGGCTCAGAACGCTCATAGTACATACGGGCAAGCGGGTAGATTCTTTTTGCTTCTTCCACATTACCTGCTTTTAATGCTGCCACAAATTTTTGTGTATCTGCTTCTAAGTGATCGATTTGCTCAATCACAAATTGTTTATAAGCTTCAGTTTCTTTTTGAAATGGTTGAGCGGCAGAAGCACTATTTACCATGAAAAGGGCAGTTGAAATGGCAAATGCTAGTGATTTAATACGCATACAAACTCCTAGTGTGTATAAATGAAATAATTCTCATTTATCTTACTATTATTGAGAAATAGATACAAGAAAGAATTTTTCAAACAAGCGGTCGTTTTTAAAGAAAATTTTGCAAAAAAAAACCTAGCACAGGTGCTAGGTTTGTATAAAAAGCGAGAGGTTAGTGACCAAAAATTGACATGCCACTAAACATAATTGCTAACATTGCAGTTTGTAATTGTTCTTCAGAAACGGCTTCACCATTGAAATACATTTTTTGATCATCACGCACTTCAAGTAATCCGTGAATCTGTTTACCATCTTTTGATAAAAGGCCTGACTGTTCAGCATTTTGGCGAATTTGTTCTATCTGTTCTTTTACTAACTCTTCTGATTTTGCACCTTCATCAAATTTAGCTGCTTGGGACAGAATCTGTTCTAGCGAACTTAAATCAATTTTGAGCTCAATTTTTGATGGATTAAAGATTTTGAATGTTTCTGAGATAGTCTGGCTTTGCGCAACATCTTCAGGTTTAAATGGCTTGAGACTAATATCTACGGTTAATTGCTGTTTTCCTTTTTCATTAGTTAAAGAGAAATCATTAAGTTTAAATACTGGAGCATGGTAAAGAAGGTCTGCCTCTTTTTCTAGTATCGCGATAGAATCTTCTTCTGTCATGTTTTTTTTCTGTTCAATGACTGCAGAAAGTTCTTCCAATGTTTTCGCATCTAGGTTCATTGCTAAATCTGAATGGAATTGTCCAACTTTCACTAAATTATTCGCATTTGTGCCGAATTTAGCATCAAGTTGAAGGTCCATAGTCCCATCAACGCGATCATTCTTAACTTGGCTATCGCCTTTTATACGGATCTGATCAGCAACTAAAACAGTACCTTTACCATTGATAGTTAGATTATCAATGTTTAAAGAATAAGGACCAATGCCGGTCAGACGAGGATAAGTACTATTTGAGGTAAAATCTGCAGAGTAGTGGAGACCTGAAATGATAGAGTTCTCTTCATCTGTTCCAATTTTGATTTTATCTGCCTGAATACTTTGTTTTGAGGTATTAGAGAAATTACCACTTACCTTGATTTCTGAGCTAGAAATAGTTGAAGTATTGATTGGCGCAATAACATAATGACTATTTGGTGTACCATCATAGCCAACATCGGTTGTGCCTGAAATTAATTCTTTTTGACCAAATAAAGTTTTAGTTTCCTCATTTGCGGCAAAAATATGGTTTTCTGCACTGAATAATACTGGGGCTAAATCTAGTTTAGCTAAGCGATTTAATGGGAAAGGCCCGTGATGGAGTTTATCTTTACCACTAAATTGGTAAGTTTCGCCATCATAGGTGCCTTCTACGGTATAGGTAACATCAGAGCTAAAAAAGCCTTTTGTTAATACAACATCCTTAATTTGCGCGTTTTCAATATTGTATTGAGCAAGTAACTTGAGCTCTTTATTTGAGTTTTCAATCAGTTGCGCGTAACGTTGTTCAATTTGAGAACCTGTAAACCACGCGCCGCCGACTGCGGCTACACCAAGTGCTGCTACAAGTGAAATGGCAATTGTCGATTTTTTCATATAAGTCCTTATGAAGTTAAGAAAATAAGTAAAATTTTATTAAAATATGACCGCTTGTTTAGCCTTTAGCTTGCTCTATGAGCCAGTCGCAAGGAGCAAAACGTGCGCCATATTGTTGGCTGTGCAGTTTTAATTGATGCACAATTTCTTTCGCACCAATGTGATCCATATAAGCATAAATGCCTCCTAAAAATTCAGGAAAACCGATACCTAATACTGAGGCAACGTTACCTTCTTCTTTAGATTGAATCACATTATCTTGTAAACACCATGCTGCTTCGTTAAGCATTCTCAGCAAGCAACGGCGAACAATTTCTTCGGCTTCTAAATCATTACGCGCGATAGTTTCCATGACATGATAAATACTTTTATCTTCTTGTACACGCTCATTATATCGATCATAAAGATAGAACCCGCGTTTATTTTTCAGCCCTTTACGTTCGTTACGAATCAATAAATCTACTTCATCTGGCAAATCAAAGCGTTGCCCGAGAGCGGCTGCTAATGTAGGCGTTGCGCGTGTTAAAATATCTAGCCCCATTTCATCAATCATGGCTAAAGGCCCAATTTCAAAACCAAATTCTTGTAATGCTCGGTCAATAAATTCGATGGATTCACCTTCAACTAAGCAATGAATGGCTTCGTTTAAAAATGGCATTAACAAACGATTGATAAAACCGCCTGGCGAATCTGAAACGAGTAGCGGAATTTTGCCTTGCTGAATGGCAAAGTGAATTGCTGTCGCTATCGTATGTTCGCAAGTGCCTTCATGGGGAATAATTTCCACCATTTTTTGTTTAATTACTGGGCTAAAGTAATGAAAGCCAATCACATTTTGGGGACGTTCAGCAACTTTTGCAATTTCCGCAATGCGGAAGGTTGAGGTATTTGTGGCTAAAATCGTCTGTTTACTGTAATACGATTCACTTTCTTTAATGAGCTGTTGTTTAAGCGGCAGATTTTCATAAACCGTTTGAATGACAAAATCTGTTGATTTTGCACCAACTAAACGTTCTCCCCCAGTAATGAGATTCATGCGTTGCAGCATTTCACCTGCAGATAATTGCTGATTTTTGACCGCTTGTTGCATCAATGCATAACTTTTCTGTAACGCTTTTTGAATTTCCGATGGATGAATATCCTTGATGCGCACTGGGATTTTAGCATTAAATGCCGTTAAATAGGCAATATCTGCACCAATATAACCTGAACCAAGGATAGTTACTAACGAAACATCTCGTACGTTACCTCGAATGCGGTATTTATCTCGCATTAAACGTTCGGTGCGTTGTAAATCAATCAATACTTTAGAAGTGTTAGAATGCAGCAATTTAGCAAAAGCTGCTTGCTCAAGTTTTAACCCCGTTCTAAAGTGGGGCTCTTTGAGTAATTCTAGCAATTCAGTAATTGCAGGGTAGTGCCCAAAGGTTTTCTGCCAGGTTTGATTTTCGATGCGATCTAATAATTTATTTCGTAGAAAAGTATTGCCTTCTAACTGTTTACGCCATTGTTGTATCCATGTTAGAGTTTTCTTGGGATCTGCTTTTTTGATTTGCTGATTTAATAGTAATTGATAAGCGATTGACAATAACTGTGGGGAAGGCACAATTTGATCGATAAGCGAAAGCTTGAATGCGCGTTCAGTGTTAATTTTTTCGCCTGTAAGCAATAAATTTGCCGCTTGCCATAAGCCAATTAAACGCGGTAGGCGTTGTGTCCCTCCCGCAAACGGGGGTAAGCCTGAGCGTACTTGTGGCATAGCGAATTGTGTGTGCACCGATTCTGCAGCAATGCGGTAATCGCAGGCTAAAGCGAGTTCGAGCCCTACACCAAAGCAGTTGCCTTCAATCGCGGCAATAACAGGCACTTTCAGCATATTCAGCTCACGCATTAAATTTTGTGCATCTTCTGAAAAGCTTAATAGTTGTGCTTCGCTATATTCTTGCAATAAGCTTGGCTTGAGGCCTTGAATAAAGGTATTAGGGCAGTCAGAATAGAAAATAACGCCCTTTGCCTGTGTATATAAAATTTTGCCAATTAAATAACGTAGTTCGCTAATAAAATTAAGTGATAACCAGTTGGCATCAGCATTCGGCGTACGAATCCGAATTAAGGCAATTTGATTTTCATCTATTTCAAAATGAAAGCTATTTTCTGGAGAAAGTTGTTCTGTCATTGTTGCGCCTGCTTATTCTGTTTCTAAAACCATTGCGGCACCTTGTCCGCCCAAACCACTTGAGGCCACGAGAGAAATTCCCCCACCTTGGCGTTTTAATGCATGAAGTGATTGAATAACGGTGCGCAAACTGGTTACTGCGCGCGGATTACCGAAAGCAATCGAGCCGCCTAAATGATTGAGTTTAGTTTGGTCAATTTCACCTAAACAAGCGGTGCGATTTAGATGATTTTTTGCAAAATCATTGTCTTCAAACAGTCGAATATTCATCAGCATCTGGCTTGCTGAAGTTTCATGAATATCAATTAAATCCATATCTTTTAAAGTCAAACCTGCACCAGTTAAGGCTTTTGAAGAAGCAATTGTTGCACCCGCAAACATATTTTGCCAAATATCATTGCCAGTAATCGCATAACTTCGAATATAGCCAAGCGGAGTATAACCTAGGGCTTTCGCTTTGCTTTCATTCATCAATAGCACCGCAGCGGCACCATCCGTAGGTTGTGGCATATTGGCTTCTGTTACCGTGGCATAGGCTTTATTGATAAGCGGAGAAAAGCGCTGATAATACGCTGGTTTAGCCGCTGCTGCTGTTAGGGTATCTGAAACAACAAAATCGGTATAAGGACGAGGGCAAGATTGCATCACTTCTTCTTTTAATAGCCCAACTTTCCACGCATTCAGTGCTTTTTCATTTGAATGGCGAGCATATTCATCTTGCGCCTCACGGCTAATTTGATGCTGTTGTGCCATTTGTTCAGAAAGTTCAGCAACAGACATTTGTGTGGTGAAATCTTTAAGATTTACGCCATGCAATTTAAGATCTCGCCAAGAAAATTGACGAAAACGGCGATACTTTTCTTCTAGCGTATCTGCAGTAAAAATTGACTTTAGTTTATAAATTACACGAGGGCTCAAGCTTAATGGCGCATTAGAAATGGAATCCGCACCACCTGCGATTCCCGTTGTACTTGCGCCACTTAAGATACTGTTGGTCACATTCACAATCGCTTGCAAGCCGGAAAGGCAAGAGCTACTAATACTATAGGCTTGAATTTGTGGCATATTTAATGCTAATGCAATTTCACGCGCAGGGTTTGGAATATCGGGTTGTTGAATCACTTGTGCAAAAACTAACTGATCAATTTCTTGGCGAGAAAGTGCCGTACGACTTAATAATTCATTGGTCACCATCGTACCAAGACTGGTGGCATAGGCATCTTTAAAGCCAGTATCTCGACGAGCAAAAGGCGTTCTTAAGCCAGAAACGATGGCAATACGTTCTCCTTTTGCGGTGCGAAGTGATTGATTTGACATGGATTATCCTTATTAGCGGTATTTGGGCTGGATTTTATCAGCCAAACCCTAAATAAACAAACCGTCTGCAGAAATTAGAAATTCTACAAGCGGTTGTTTTTTGAGTGCGTTTTACCAATTTTTTAGTGAATTAAATATCGGTTTTTTCTTTATATTCGCATAAATCTTCAATAATGCAGGAACCACAGCGTGGTTTGCGAGCAATGCAAGTATAACGCCCATGAAGAATGAGCCAGTGGTGGACATCGACTTTAAATTCGCTGGGTACAACTTTATTGAGCTTTTCTTCAACCTTAACTACATCTTTGCCTGGGGCAAAGCCTGTACGGTTGGCAACGCGAAAAATATGGGTGTCAACTGCAATGGTCGGATGACCAAATGCAGTATTTAGAACCACATTCGCCGTTTTTCTTCCTACGCCTGCAAGCGCTTCAAGGGCTTCTCGATTTTCTGGCACCTGACTATGATGTTTTTCTACTAAATCTCGGCACGTCTTTATAATATTTTCTGCTTTGCTATTAAATAACCCGATAGTTTTAATATACTCTTTTAACCCATCTACCCCGAGCGCTAAAATCGCCTCGGGTGTATTAGCCACGGGAAATAATTTATCGGTCGCTTTATTGACCCCTTTATCTGTGGCTTGTGCAGAAAGAATGACGGCAATCAGCAATTCAAATGGGGTTGAAAAATTGAGTTCCGTGGTTGGATGTGGGTTTTCGTTACGTAAACGAGTTAAAATTTCAATACGTTTTGCTTGATTCATGTTTAGAAAAATCCTTGGTCGTAGAGCATTTTAGCGACCATTAAAAATGAAATCGTCACTAACATTGGACGAATTAAGTGCTTACCTTTCGTAACAACCATTCTAGCCCCTAGTGTACCGCCGATAAATTGACCTATCATCATCACAATACCAACTTGCCAAATAACTGCGCCACCTAAAATAAAGAAGATGAGTGAAGCTAAATTTGAAGTAAAGTTTAGTACTTTTGCATGGGCGACGGCTTTGGTTAAGTTAAAACCAAGTAATAACACAAAAGAAAGCGTATAAAATGAGCCAGCAGCAGGACCAAAAACACCATCGTAAAAACCAATTGTAGCCCCCACTAATACCGCAAAAAGTGGATAGCTAATCCGTTGTTTCTTATCATCATCACCAATGCTAGGTGCAAATAAAAAATACAACCCAATTGCGAGTACTAAAAACGGCAAAAATATTTTAAGCGATTGTACATCAATGCGCTGAACCAAAATTGAACCGATTGCTGCACCTAAAAAAGTTAAGGCAATGAGTAAAAGGATTTCACGCAAGTTTACCGCTTTTTTTCTTACAAAATAGAGTGATGCCGAAAAAGAACCGCCACAGGCTTGTAATTTATTTGTGCCAAGCGCAAGGGCAGGATGCATACCGGTTGCCAGCAATGCCGGTATGGTCAGTAATCCACCACCACCTGCGATAGCATCAATAAAACCTGCAAAAGTGGCGACCGAAAAGAGTAGCGCTAAAAGCTCAATAGAGATTTCCATTTAAACCTCAATAAACAACCATTTCGTCACTATGTAAAGCGACTGAACCGAATTCATAACCTAGAATAATTTCAATATCTTGTGATTTTTTGCCTTTAATGCGCGCCAAATCATCGCTACTGTAACGAGTCAGCCCGATAGCAAGTGCTTTACCGTCTGCATTAAAAATTTTCACGACTTCACCGCGAGAGAATTCCCCTTTAATTTGAGTAATTCCAACGGGTAATAATGATTTATGTGTAGATAGCGCAGTTTCGGCACCGCTATCAACATAAATAGAACCCACTTGTGGGGCAGCAAATAGCCACTGTTTTCTGCCTTCCAAACGGTCGGATTGGACTAAAAATTTACTACCAATAGCTTTACCGTTGGCTAAATCAACCAGTACATTTTCACGTGAACCTGAAGCAATAATAGTTTCTACACCTGAACGCGTGGCAATGTCGGCCGCAATAATTTTGGTACTCATTCCACCTGTACCAAGGTCTGTTAAGCTACCACCAGCAATTTCACGGATATGCGGAGTAATTTTCTCAACGACGGAAAGTAGCGTCGCATTTGGATCTTTACGAGGGTCAGCACTAAATAAGCCCTCTTGATCAGTTAATAGATAAAGTTGATCTGCTTGCGCAAGTATTGCAACAAGGGCAGAAAGGTTATCGTTATCGCCCACTTTAAATTCTTCGGTGGCTACGGTATCGTTTTCATTGATGACGGGAATAATCCCCTGTTCAAGCAAGGCGTTAAGCGTATCACGTGCATTTAAAAAACGTTCGCGATCATCAATATCGGCACGAGTCAGTAAAATTTGCCCAATATGAATGCCATAAATATCGAACAAACTTTCCCAAGTGCGAATTAACTGACTTTGCCCTACGGCAGCCAGCATTTGTTTATTGGCTAAAGTTTTTGGTAATTCCGGATGGCCTAAATAATCTCTTCCAGCGGCAGCAGCGCCGGAGGTTACAACAATCACACGGTGGTGTTGGTGTAATTGGGCAATTTGTTTTACTAATTCCAGCATATATGGACGGCTTAAACTTTTTTGTCCATGAGTAAGCGTGCTGGTGCCAAATTTAATTACAATCGTTTTTTTCATTATTGCCTCAAATCAGTCGTAAATTTTTGCAAAAGTAGCACTTTTGTTTGTTAAAATCACGCGTAATTTTTTAGAAAACGGAAGAAATTCATGATTAGTTTAATTGTTGCACGGACTCAAAATCATATTATCGGAAAAGAGAACCAAATGCCGTGGCATTTACCACGAGATTTAGCTTGGTTTCGTCAAAATACATTAGAAAAGCCCGTGATTATGGGGCGTAAAACTTATGAATCTATCGGGCGCTTATTGCCTAAGCGCCCCAATATTATTCTTTCTCGTTCAGGTTTTGCGGTAGAAGGTGCATATTCTGCCACTAACTTAGAACAAGCGGTCGAAATTGCACAACGTTTTGCAAATGCGGATGATGCCAATTTTGAAGTGATGATCATCGGTGGTGGCGAACTGTTTAAACAAGCACTACCGATGGCTAAACGCCTTTATTTGACCGAGATTCAAGCTGAGATTACAGGCGATACTTACTTTGAGTTTGATGAAGAAAATTGGCAGCAAATAAGTTCAGAGCGCGTCGAAGCTGATGCGCAAAACGCTTATGCTTGCCAATTTATGATTTTTGAACGCAAAAAGCCCTAAATAGGCTTTAAAGGTTACCAATGATATCAAGTGCATCACTAAGTTTTTTCACGGTAATCACTTCCATGCCTTTAATTGCTTTTTTCGGTGCATTGGCATAAGGCACAATAGCACGTTTAAAGCCATGTTTTGCAGCTTCAGAAATTCGCTCTTGTCCGCTGGGTACAGGGCGAATTTCTCCTGCTAATCCCACTTCGCCAAAAACGACTAAATCTTGTGGTAGTGGGAGATTTCTAAAGCTAGAAATCAGCGCCAAGATCAAGGCCAAATCTGCGCTGGTTTCGGTGACTTTTACCCCACCTACTACATTAACGAAGACATCCTGATCCGACATTTGTAAACCACCGTGGCGGTGTAATACGGCCAATAGTAGTGAAAGACGGTTATGATCTAGCCCAACAGCCACACGGCGTGGATTGGCCAGCATGGAATGATCGACCAATGCCTGAATTTCGACTAAAAGTGGTCTGGTTCCTTCCCACAATACCATGACGGAACTGCCTGGTACTTGTTCATCACTACGGCTTAAAAAGATGGCGGAAGGGTTTTTGACTTCTTTAAGCCCTTGCTCCGTCATCGCAAAAACGCCTAATTCATTTACTGCACCAAAACGGTTTTTTTGCGAACGTAAAGTTCTAAACCGTGAATCAGATTCACCTTCCAGTAAGAGTGAGGCATCAATCGCATGTTCTAATACTTTCGGGCCAGCAATCGTGCCATCTTTAGTTACGTGACCAACCATAATAATCGCCACTTGCCTTGTTTTGGCATAACGGGTAAGAAATGCAGCACATTCTCTTACTTGGGCGACTGAACCTGGGGAAGATTGAATATCCGCTAAGTGCATCACTTGAATAGAGTCAATAACCATCAGTTTAGGTTTTTCTTGATCGGCAATATTACAAATATGTTCAACAGAAGTTTCTGAAAGCATTTTCAAATGTTCGGTCGGTAAACCTAAGCGATTGGCTCGCATCGCCACTTGTTGAAGAGATTCTTCGCCTGTTACATATAACGTAGGTAAAGCTTGAGATAAGCCACACATGACTTGTAGTAATAATGTCGATTTCCCTGCACCGGGATGACCGCCAATAAGAATTGCTGAGCCGGGAACGACACCGCCACCTAACACGCGATCTAACTCTTGAAAGCCACTGCTAAATCTTGGCACTTCTTGTAAGCTAATTTCTGAAAGCGCTTGAACTTTGCCCGAAGTTTCACCCGCATAACCGCTAAAACGATCGCCTTTTGATTTATTCTCTTTGGCTGAAATTAAGCGAACCTCGCTAATAGTATTCCAAGAAAGACACTCTTTACATTGCCCCATCCATTTTGAGTATTCTGCGCCACAATCATTACACACATAGGCTGTTTTCGGTGCTTTAGCCATATCATCCTCAATAATCTGTAAAAACAGCCAGATAATAGCAATTTTCACTGAATAAATAAACATGCCTCTAAATTATTTCTGCGATCTCGCTCGAAAATTTGAAAAGCCTTTCTCGCAAAAAATTCGAAAACTTGCAAACTAGCGCCGCGTGAATGGCACGCTTAATAAAGGAACTTTTATGCATTTTTCATTTATGACAAAACCGCTTCAGCGGGCATTTACTTTAATTGAACTGATGATTGTTATCGCCATTATTGCCATTTTGGCAACGATAGCGATTCCGGCATACAGTAATTACACCAAAAAGGCTGCGCTGTCTGAGTTATTACAGGCTTCTTCTACGTATAAATCGGATGTAGAAATCTGTATTTATAACACTAACAATGTGGCTAGCTGTTCTGGTGGTTCAAATGGTGTTCAAGCAAATAAAACCTCGGCAGATGATTCTAAATATTTAGCTAGTGTTTCTGTAGCGAGTGGCGTGATTACCGTAACCGGTAAGGGAAGTCTTAACGGCTATAGTTATACGATGACGCCAAAATTTAACGCCAATACGATTAGTTGGACAACCAGCTGTAAAGGAGAAGATGTCGGGATATTCCCTGCGAATTTCTGTGGCGCAACAACGGCAAGTTCTGGCACAAATTAAAGCTTAGGTAATGAATAAGGAAATCAAAATGTCTTACTCAGTTTGTGATATTCAAAACCAAAGAATCTTTGAAATTTCAGAACAGCAATGGACAAAAAATTGTCATGAAAAGAACATTTTATTGCGCTATTTGGCGATTCCATTGAAAGAAGATCATGAAACCCTTTGGTTAGCAATAGATAATGAAAATAATCTCAACGCTTGTGAAATTTTTGCATTTATTGCACATAAACGAATTGAGCCCGTTTTGATTTCCTCTTTGGAACTAAAACGACTACTTGGCTTGTTATCGCAAGAGGAGCCTGTTAATGAAGAAATGGATGAGATTGCGCATTATCAAATTGTGAGTGAAGAAGAGAACATTGATTATCAAGACCCTATTATTCAAGTACTAGAGAAGCTTTTTAAATATTGTTTAAAAGAAAATGTTTCAGATATTCACATTGAGCCGAAAAAGCAAGATTTAGTTGTTCGTTTAAGAATTGATGGCGTATTGCATCTTTATAAAGCCTATTCACAGCAATTTGCTAGCCGCATAATTTCCCGCATTAAACTATTGGCCAAACTAGATATCAGTGAATCTCGCTTACCGCAAGATGGCCAATTTAGCTTTAAAACTTCGTTGGCAGAAACCTTAGATTTCCGCGTTTCAACTTTACCAACGGCATATGGTGAGAAATTAGTTTTACGATTACAAAAAAATAAGCCGACTCATTTTGATTTTTTAACGCTAGGGCTAACAGAATCGCAGAAATCCAGTTTATTAAATGCTTTAGCACAACCACAGGGACTCATTTTAGTCACAGGGCCTACTGGGAGTGGTAAAAGTATTACGCTATATAGTGCATTAAGCCATTTAAACCAGCCGGATAAGCATATTTTAACGGCAGAAGATCCTATTGAAATTGAGATTGAGGGCATTATTCAAACGCAAGTCAATCGAGGGATTTCACTTGATTTTAGCCAGTTGTTGCGCACTTTTTTGCGGCAAGATCCAGACATTATTATGTTAGGTGAAATTCGCGATGAAGAGAGTGCAGAAATGGCGCTTCGAGCTGCGCAAACAGGGCATTTAGTACTTTCTACATTGCATACTAATGATGCGCCTTCTGCGTTTGAGCGGCTGTTACAATTAGGCATTAAAGATTATGAATTAGAAAATGCATTGTTGTTAGTGATTGCGCAGCGACTTGTCAGAAAATGTTGTGTTCATTGTGCTGGTCAAGGTTGTGCGGAGTGTCATCAAGGTTATAAAGGCAGAACAGGGGTTTATCAATTTTTTGCAAAAAATGGTAAAACTTTTGAAAAATCGACCGCTTGTTTAGATTTCCAAACGTTAAGAGAGAGCGCAGAACAAAAACTACGTATGGGAGAAACGAATGAAGCTGAAATTTCTCGGGTGTTAGGCTATGTTTAAAATTGCTCAATTTGATTGGAAAGCAACGGATCGTCACCAGCGTATTCAACGTGGAAAAATGTTGGCAAAAAATAGTGAAGCTGTAGAACAAGTTTTACTGGCAAAAGGTTATTTGCCGATTTTTATTCGCCGTAATTTTATTTTAGCAACCAAACCAAAGAAATCAGAAGTAACACAATGTTTATTACAATTGAGTCTATTGTTAAATGCAGCGATGCCATTAAAACAAAGTCTGCATTTAATCTTAGATGGTCTTGAAAACATTCCGTTATTTAATTGGCTAAATAGTGTTATTTCACAAATAGATACAGGTTTCCCATTTTCTCATGCGTTAGAAACACAAGCTCAATACCTTTCTAATCAAGAAATTCAGCTGATTAAAATGGCGGAAAAGACAGGTGGTTTAGCAAAGATGCTAGATAATATTGTTCAAGCGCGGTTAAAGTCAGAAAAAATCTTTAAAAAAGTAAAGCGAGTCTTGTTTTACCCTATCTTTATTTTAGTAGTTTCTTTTTTACTTTCATTGGCGATGTTAATCTTTATCGTGCCGTCATTTGCTGAACTTTATCAAGGAAAAGAACAAAGCCTGCCATTTATTACAGAGGTTTTATTTGGGCTTTCTCAATTATTGAGAGAACATGGTGTTTTATGGCTAATTATTGGTTTATTGATAATTGGATTATTATTTGGTGTTAATCAAATAAGTGATGTGCTTAAAAAGCTAAAAACAAAAATGATTGCGCATATTCCAATCTTTTCTCAGATTATTCAGCAAGCGCGTATTATTTATTTTATGCAAAATGTGGCATTGATGCTCAATGCGCATATTCGGTTAAGTTTAATATTAACGTCTTTTTTATCTGAAAAACAAACTGACAAAATACTTGAACAAGAAATTCATTGGATGAGTCGATTACTCTCACAAGGTTATTCTTTTGCAGAAGGATTAAATCCTGCGGTTTTTACTACACAAGTGGTTCAGATGATCGCCATTGGTGAGAAAAGCGGTAAATTGGCTACGATGTGTGAGCATGTAAGTGAAATTTATCAACAACAATTAGATCATCAAATAGATATGCTTTCACAAATGCTAGAACCTATATTGATGTTAATCATGGGCGTAATTGTGGGCACTATTATTATCGGTTTGTATTTACCGATTTTTGATATGGGAAGTCTGGTGGGATAAGTTTATGCAAGCGGTCATTTTTTCACTTTGTTTTGCAATTTGGTGTCGCTGGGATTTGAATCGATTTTGTGAACGCATTAATCGGCAAGTTTTTCAAGATTATCAATTTTTACGAGGAAATATTGAAACGTTTTCGCATTTTAAACAACATTCCCGTTTAAAACCAAAATCAATGCCATGGGCAAAAAGTATTTGGTGGTTATTCCCATTATTTGCCTTCATACATGAAAATCCTATTGTTGCCTTTTTATGGATGTTGCTCTATTTTCTTGCTTTACTCGATAGCTATTATTACTTAACAGATAGCCGATATATTGCGGTTATTTTTGTATTGGCGTTATTACAACCTATTCCGCAAATTGATACATTAATTTTTACAATATGCTTTTTTACGGGTTTAACTTTACTACTATTGTTATTTCGCCGAACAGAGAGCTTTGGAATGGGAGATAGCTTACTTTTTATTGCTGTTTCTCCACTTTTTTCGGTTACGGAAATGCTCCAAGTTATTCTATTTGCTTGCCTATTTGGTTTGTTTTTTGCTCTGATTGTTTTTTGTAAAACGCAGCAAAAAATTGACCGCTTGCCGTTTATTCCTTTTATCAGTTTGGCAGTGGTATTTCTCCTCTAAAACCGATTAGGAAATTCGCGTTACACTTGAACAAGTGCTAAGATACGCACCGATAATAAGGAGACGTTATGCGCTATGTAGTGGGGTTAACTGGCGGTATTGGTAGTGGGAAAAGTTTAATTGCCAATCTCTTTGCTGAACTGGGTGTGCCGATAGTCGATGCTGATGTAGTGGCAAGAACTGTGGTGGAGAAAGGTTCTCCATTACTTGCAAAAATTGCTGATCATTTTGGTGAATCTGTATTAAATGAGAAAGGCGAGCTCAATCGTGCTTATTTGCGCTCATATATTTTTGCACATCCAACAGAAAAACAGTGGTTAAATAACTTACTGCATCCAGCGATTCGAACAGAAATGTTAGCCCAAATACAGGCAGTGGAAGCTCCTTATCTTTTATTAGTTGTGCCACTGCTAATTGAAAATCAGTTAACAACGTTATGCGACAGGGTGCTCGTTGTGGATGTGCCAATGGAAGTACAAATTGCTAGAACCACAGAACGTGATGGGAGTGCGCTTGAAACGGTTAAGCAAATCATTGCCGCACAAGTTAATCGAGAAACCCGTTTGCAGTATGCCGATGATGTTATCGAAAATGCACTTCCGTTAGCACAGAATTTAGTGAATTTAAAAGCCCAAGTGCTACAATTACATCAACGTTATTTATCATTAGCTGCACAGAAATAGAAAAAGGAAACTTTATGACAACCATTGTAAATTGCCCAACTTGCCAAACTGAAGTGATTTGGGCGAAAGAAAGCCATTATCGCCCATTTTGTAGTGAGCGCTGCCAGCTGATTGATTTAGGCGAATGGGCAAATGAAGAAAAGCGCATTGCAGCGGTGGAAGATGAGCCAATGAGTGGAGAATTAGAATCTTGGTAATGGAGAAAGCGAAGTTAGACTTCGCTTTTTTATTGCCTAAAATTATAAATAAGATATTTTCATTCTTTTGTGTTCTATTCGTTCTCTTCTAATATTCCTACATAACAATAGTGATGGATGTCGTTATGAATTGGGAATATATCTGGTCTGTTTTACCTCGTTTTGTCGATGCAACAGCTATGACGTTGCATCTTGCTGTTTGGGGCATTTTCATTTCTTTAGTGGTGGGACTGTTATGTGCTGTGATTACAACTTATCGGATTAAACCTTTCGATTGGATTGTAAAAGGGTACATTGAACTTTCTCGCAACACCCCATTATTGATTCAAGTTTTTTTCCTCTATTTTGGCTTATCGAAAATAGGTATCAAGCTCGATGGCTTTACCTGTGGCGTTATTGGCTTAGCATTTTTAGGTGGTAGCTATATGGCTGAAGCGATTCGGGGCGGATTAGAAGCAGTTTCTAAAGGGCAGATTGAGTCTGCATTAAGCATTGGTTTAACTCCGTTGCAAGCTTTTCGTTATGTGATTTTTCCGCAAGCTTTTGCGATTGCGATACCGGCTATTGGCGCAAATTGCTTATTTTTAATGAAAGAAACTTCGGTAATTAGTGCAGTCGCTGTTGCAGAACTCATGTTTATGGCAAAAGAAATTATCGGAATGGATTATAAAACGAATGAAGCGCTCTTTTTATTAGTTGTGTTTTATCTGATTATTTTATTGCCGGTATCCATTTTAATTCGTTATATCGAGCGTCGTATGCGAGGAGCAAAATATGGGGCTTAATTTATTATGGGAAGGTAGTAATTTGAGTCGTTTGTTAAATGGACTGGCGATTACTGCAGAAATCGCATTTATTTCCGTATTCTTCGCTTGCATTTTTGGCGTGGTTTTTGGGTTGATAATGACAATAAAAAATAAATGGGTTCAAGCTATTAGCCATTTCTATTTAGAGTTCGTGCGCATTATTCCTTTACTCGCCTTACTCTTTATTGCCTATTTTGGTTTGGCAAAATGGTTTGATATTCATTTAAATGGCATCACCGTTTGTATTTTGGTCTTTATTTTTTGGGGCACGGCAGAGATGGGCGATTTAATGCGAGGTGCGCTCACTTCAATAGAAAAGCATCAATTGGAATCGGCATACGCATTGGGATTAAATCGTTTACAAACGTTTTACTATATTTTGCTGCCACAAAGCATTAAACGTGTCACACCTAGTGCAATTAACTTATTCACTCGAATGGTAAAAACAAGTTCGTTAGCAATGCTAATTGGGGTGTTAGAAGTGATTAAAGTCGGACAACAAATTATAGAAACTTCTTTATTTACCGACCCAAGCGCAGCATTGTGGATTTATGGCATGATTTTTATGCTTTATTTTGTGATTTGTTATCCATTGTCACTCTTTTCGCGTTATTTAGAAAAACGTTGGATAGATTAAGGAATTTTTATGGCGTTATTAGAAATTAAACAGTTAGTGAAAAACTATGGCGAAGTTGAAGCTTTAAAAGGAATTAACCTAAGTGTAGAAAAAGGTGAGGTTGTTGTTATTTTAGGGCCATCTGGCTGTGGTAAGAGCACTTTCTTACGCTGTATTAACGGCTTAGAATCAATTCAAAGTGGACAAATTTTACTCGAAGATGCAGGTGAATTAGGGAAAGATATTTCGTGGACAAAAGCGCGTCAACGTATTGGTATGGTCTTTCAAAGCTATGAATTATTTTCTCATCTTTCAGTTATTGAAAATATCTTGCTTGGCCCACTGAAAGTGCAGCATCGTGATCGCGCAGAAGCAGAAAAACAGGCTGATGAATTATTAAAACGAGTTGGGCTTTATGAGCGTAAAAATGCTTATCCGAGAGAACTTTCAGGCGGGCAAAAACAACGAATTGCGATTGTGCGTTCGTTATGTGTGAATCCTGAAATTATTTTATTTGATGAAGTGACAGCAGCACTAGATCCGGAAATGGTCAGAGAGGTGCTAGATGTGATTTTAGGGTTAGCAAAAGAGGGGATGACCATGTTAATTGTGACCCATGAAATGAGTTTCGCTCGCCAAGTAGCTAATCGTATTATTTTTATGGATAAAGGCGAGATTATTGAGCAATCCGCGCCAGAAGATTTCTTTACTAATCCAAGTTCTAATCGAGCAAAAACTTTCTTAAACATTTTAAATTATGAACCAAGAGGAACAAACTATGAAGACAACATTTAAGAAAATCAGCGCAATTTTAGCTTCTGTATTACTCGCAGTGGGCATTACTGCTTGTAATGAAAAGGAACCTGCAAACGCACAAAAAACAACATCAACAATTGAACAGCTTAAACAGGTTGGCAAAGTTCGTATTGGGGTATTTAGCGATAAACCACCATTTGGTTATGTTGATGCACAGGGTAAGAGCCAAGGCTTTGATGTTGAAATTGCCAAAGCAATAACGAAGGATTTATTAGGCGATGAGAACAAAGCAGAATTTGTTTTGGTTGAAGCAGCCAACCGTGCAGAATATTTAGTTTCTAACAAGGTTGATATTATTCTTGCTAATTTTACGGTAACGCCAGCACGTAAAGAAGTGGTTGATTTTGCTAACCCATATATGAAGGTGGCATTAGGTGTAGTGTCTAAAGATGGTGGAGTCATTACAGATATTGAGCAGCTAAAAGGGAAAACCTTATTACTGAATAAGGGGACAACAGCGGATGCTTATTTCACTAAAAATTACCCAGACATTAAAACCTTAAAATTTGAACAAAATACGGAAACTTTTGAAGCATTACGTGATGGGCGTGGTGATGCATTAGCGCATGACAATACTTTGCTATTTGCATGGGCAAAAGAAAATCCAGGCTTTACTGTGGGTATTAAAAATCTAGGCGATCAAGATACGATTGCGCCAGCAGTGAAAAAAGGTGATACCGAATTGCTAAATTGGTTAAATGCAGAAATTCAGAAATTAGGTAAAGAAGGTGTTTTAAAACAAGCTTATGATAAAACTTTATTACCAATTTATGGCGATGCAATTAGCGAAAAAGATGTGGTTGTCAGTTACTAAGTGATTTTGCAAAACTTTTCTGAAATGAGACCGCTTGTTAGCGAAAAAGCCTCAATCTGCTGATTGAGGCTTTTGTTTATTTATCTTCGTTAATACGACTTGAAACAGCGCTTTGTTGGTTTTTATATTTGGCATCTTTGCGGGCATAATAAGGTTTTTCTGCGTGTCCGCTTAATACCTCAAAACTTAATGCACCGATTGCCATATTAGGGCGCAATGCCAGTGGTAATTTTCCAGCATTGAAAAATTCTAAAACGATTTTTCCCTCCCAACCCGGGTCAATTCGATGTGCAGTCACATGCACCATCAACCCTAAACGCGCAAGCGATGAACGGCCATCTAACCAGCCGACAATATTTGAAGGAAGTTTTACTGACTCAAGTGTGACTGACAGTGCTAGTTCACCAGGATGTAAGAAGAAGGCTTCATCATCTCCAATCACAATTTCCTCACTCATAACCTTATTCAGTTGTGCCGTGACTGCTTCACGAGGGCCACTGACATCAATATAAGGGGTAGAGTGTTCTCTGAAAATACGGAATGAATTACCTAAACGAACATCAACTGTTGCACCGGAAATTTTATCATTCGTTGGGCGAGGGGTAATTTCAATTAACCCTTCGTCTAGATAACGAACAATATCAGTATCACAAAGACGCATATTATTTTCCTTTATGAAGTAATTGTTTGATTTGCGCTTTTAGAATATTGATAGCAATACGGTTTTTACCGCCTTTTGGTACGATAATATCTGCATATTGTTTAGAAGGTTCGATAAATTGTAAGAACATTGGACGAACCGTTTGGCGGTATTGTTTAATAACTGATTCCATTGAGCGACCGCGCTCAACCATGTCGCGCTGTAAACGGCGAATGAAACAAATATCTAATGGGGCATCAACGAATATAGACACATTGATTTCGTTACGAATTTCTTCGTCAGTGAGCAATAAAATCCCTTCTAGGATAATGATTTTTTTTGGCTCGAAATGTTTAGTCGTTGTTTTGCGGTTGTGTTCGGTATAGTCGTATTCTGGAATCTCAATCGATTTATTTTGTTTGAGTAAACGTAAATGTTCGACTAATAAATGATGATCCATAGAACTTGGATGGTCATAGTTGGTTTTTATCCGTTCTTCCATGGTCAGATGGCTTTGGTCTTTGTAATACGCATCTTCTGAAATAATCCCGATATCATGCGTGCCTAATTCTTCCTGAAGTTCTTTATAAATGGTTGATGCGATAAGACTTTTTCCTGAAGCGGAAGCGCCTGCAATAGCAATAACAATACAAGCTGGGGTTTCGTTTATTTCTAACATGGGATTCTCTCATCAAAAAAATTTGCAGAATTATACCTGATTTTGTCATATATCTCTGCCTATTTATGCAAAAAAAATGAATAAAGTTTAGACTTTGATGTATTTTTAGCATATACTTGCCGAGTTTTTCTAAAAACCATTTTTATTATGGTTTTTTATTTTACGTATTAAATAGGATTATTGACGCTTAAGGTGTTCTGGCGAGACAAATATTATGATGAATAAAACAACTGCTTTAACTAAACTCAAACCACTTTTTTTACTTTCTCTTTTTACCGTTTTTAATGGGTATCATGCTAGTGCGCAAGCTAGTTTAAGCAGTCATCAACCTATCTCCTCTCGTATTGTGGCAACAGCAGCAACGCCAGAACAAATTCAAGCAACGGCTGCAACTCAAGCTCAAGTTCAAGCAATTACAGCACCAAGTGTAAAAACTTCAACTTTATCAGGTGAATCTCATCACGCAGCAAATCAAAAAATCAATAAAGTTTATCGTCAATGGGCGGGAACGCGTTATCGTATGGGCGGTACAGGTAGCGGTGGCATTGATTGTTCTGCCTTTGTACAAAAGACAATGAATGGCGCATTTGGCTTAGATTTACCCCGTTCAACCTCAGAACAACGTTATGAAGGCCGTTCTATTTCAAAATCAGACTTACGTCCTGGCGATTTAGTGTTCTTCCGTAGAAATCATCACGTTGGTGTGTATATCGGTAACGGTTTATTTGTTCATGCAAGTACCAGCCAAGGTGTAACGACTAGTTCATTAAGCGAAAGTTACTGGGCAAGAAATTATACCCAATCTCGCCGCGTACTATAAATTTAACGTTTGTTGTGAAGATAAAAAGAAACCATGCTCTCAAGCATGGTTTTTTGTTTTTTTAGCTATTAGCAAGAATAACGGCACGTTTAGGTGCTGGAAGCCCTTCAATTGTCTTGCTGTGATCGTTAGGATCTAAGAAATCCACTAAGCTTTCATTTTCCAACCAGTCAGTTTTGCGCTGTTCTTCAAGTGTAGTCACTGCTTGATCAACACAACGTACATTTTTAAAGCCCACTTTCTCTAGCCAGTTAATGAGTGCTGGAACTGATGGAATAAAGTAAACATTTTTCATTTTGGCATAGCGATCAGCCGGGACTAACACATCATTAACATCGCCATCAATTACTAACGTTTCTAAGACTAATTCTCCGCCTTTGACTAATTGTGCTTTAAGTTGCGAAAGATGATCTAAAGGTGATTTTCGGTGATATAACACACCCATAGAGAAAACCGTATCAAAAGCTGCAAGCGGCTGCATTTCTTCAATACCTAGTGGAATTAAATTAGCACGACGGTCATTACCTAAGAGTTTTCGTACGACTTCAAATTGGCAAAGGAATAATTCAGTAGGGTCAATCCCCACAACCATTTTTGCACCTTCCCCAACCATTCGCCACATATGATAGCCACTCCCGCAGCCGACATCTAAAATAGTTCGGTCTTTTAAAGGTGCAAGATGGGGCAGTACGCGATCCCATTTAAAATCAGAGCGCCACTCGGTATCAATATGAATACCATGCAGATGATAAGGGCCTTTACGCCAAGGCATCAGCTGTTTAAGGTGGTGTACGATACGCTGTTGCTCACCGTCTGAAAGGGGGGCCGTTGGAATGGATTCCACTTTGTCTTTTAGGTTAATACAAGCGGTCGAATTTGGCATAAAATCTGCAATTTTTGCCCACTTTGCATAATCGCCATGGGTTGTTTTTTCCCATTGTTTGAGTTGAGCGGGTAAGGTTTCAAGCCACGCAGAAAGATTTGTGGTGGCAATTTGTTGGTAAAATGGACGGAAGTCTATCATAGTGTTATTGAATGTTATGCTATGGTTTTAGCATAGGTTATGTATAAATCAGCCCCTGATGGGGCTGTGATAAATTAACGAGAAATAGGATTTACTTTTGCTTTTTGTAATTTGCGATAAGCATTCAGTAATTTCTGATGTGCCGTCATATTTTCAAGGGCTTCATCAGAAGCGGTTAAACCGTTAAATGGATTGCCTCCATTGATGGCATTCCAGGCAAATTCAACGGCTTGGTTGCCATACATTTTCTCAAAGACTGGGCGATATTGTGCAGGTTCGCGGTTTTTATCTAAGAACAATTCAATACTTTGAATTAAGCAACGATAGTAGTTATTACGTTCTGCCGAGAATACTGAACCATTCATATTTGCAGTCCAGTTTGCCCAATCTAAGGCTTCTTCTAAATTGCCTAAAGCTAAATGTAGCATCGATTTTAATTCACCAATACGTAAAGTCTGCATTGCTGAACCTTTTTCTGCCACAATGCCGATGAATTCGCGCACGCGAGTTAAATCATCAATACCTTGCTCATCTAACTCATCTAAAAGCTCTTGATAAGTTTCTTTATCATGATGGAAATGCGGGAGGTCTAATAAAATCTCACGCCAATCCATGCCCATATTGTTATTGGCATAGATAAGGTCGTCCGATGGGTAAATGTTTGACATACCTGGCGCTAAAATACGGCAAGCATAAACGCCTAAATGCTCATAATCCATAATATAAACAGGCTGTTTATATTTATTGAAAATAGCCATTAAGTGATTAAATTCTTGTTCGGTAGTACCAGAAAAATCCCAATGCACAAATGGATAATCTGCGTCTTTCTTGAAAAGATCCCACGAAATTAGACCGCTTGAATCAATAAAATGTGTTTCAAGGTTAGCATGTTCAGCCACATCTTCATTATTAAATGAAGGTGGAGCAAATACATCTAAGTCTTTTAAACTACGACCTTGTAAAAGCTCGGTAACCGTACGCTCAAATGCCACTTGGAAATTCGGGTGTGCGCCGAAAGAGGCAAAGCAAGTGCCGTTATTTGGGTTTAATAAGATCACACAAATAACAGGGAATTCACCGCCTAATGATGCGTCATAACATAAAATAGGGAAACCTTCTTGCTCTAATTTTTCAATTGAGGCTTTAATTGTTGGGTAACTTTCAATCACTGATTGTGGAATTTCTGGCAAGCTGATGGCTTCGCTAATAATGCGGTTTTTCACAAAACGCTCAAAAACTTCAGATAAACCTTGTACACGCGCTTCATTTTTGGTGTTACCCGCAGACATTCCGTTAGAAACAAAAAGGTTTGCAATGATGCTTTGTGGAATGTAAACCGTTTGATTGTCTGATTGGCGCACATAAGGTAAGGCAACGATACCGCGATCGTAGTTACCTGATTGTAAATCGACTAATAATTCAGGCGTTAATTCACCATTAGGGTCAAAATATTCCCATAAAAAATCATCCATCATTTCTGCTGGTGGAAGCGCTTCGTCTTCAATCGCAAACCATTTTTCACTTGGGTAATGAACAAAGTCGCTATTTGCAATTTCTTGACCTAAATAGAAATCGGCCCAGAAATAGTTGGTCGATAAACGTTCGAAATACTCGCCTAAAGCAGATGCAAGCGCTGCTTTCTTACTTGCGCCTTTACCGTTGGAGAAACATTGTGGGCAATCGGCATCACGGATATGTACCGACCAAACATTTGGTACAGGGTTTAACCAAGAGGCTTCTTCAATATTAAAACCAAGTGTTTTTAATTTATGTTGAAATGAGGCAATACTGTCTTCAAGTGCAGCATCTTTGCCTGTAATAAAAGTTTGTTCAGACATTCAAATAGACCTTAAATGAGGTAAAAAATCGGCGTATTTTAGCAAACTTTAGGGCAAATAACTAAAAAAGATTGTGAGGCGTTCATCGGTATCTGATTTTCTTTTCGATAAGCGAAGTGGTAAACTAAATTCACTAAAATGAATAAAAAGCAATAAATTAAAATGAATAGCGCAGAATTATTAGTCAACGTAACGCCCCACGAAACGCGAGTGGCGTTAGTTGAAAATGGACTTTTAAAAGAGCTTCATATTGAACGAGAAGCTAAACGTGGCATTGTGGGCAATATTTATAAAGGTAGAGTTACTCGTGTTTTACCGGGAATGCAATCTGCTTTTGTGGATATTGGATTGGAAAAAGCGGCTTTTTTGCATGCTTCGGATATTGTTTCACACACCGAATGTGTGGATGAAAATGAGAAAAAGCAATTCGTTGTAAAAGATATTGGGCAGCTGGTAAGAGAAGGGCAGGATATTATTGTTCAAGTAGTAAAAGATCCGCTCGGCACGAAAGGTGCACGTTTAACAACGGATATTACACTACCTTCGCGTTATTTGGTCTTTATGCCAGAAAACAGCCATGTTGGGGTTTCTCAACGTATTGAAAGTGAAGCTGAGCGTGAGCGCCTTAAAGCCTTAGTTGAGCCTTATTGCGATGAGTTAGGTGGGTTTATTGTTCGTACCGCAGCAGAAGATGTTGCCTCTGAAAGTATTGAACAAGATACGATTTTCCTAAAACGTTTATGGCGTAAAGTGTTAGAGCGTAAAGCAAAATATCCGCCGAAATCAATGTTATACGGAGAACTTGCACTTGCTCAACGCGTGTTACGCGATTTTGTTGGCACGCATATTAGCTCGGTAAAAATTGACTCTAAGATGACTTATGAGCGCGTGAAGGAATTTTTATCGGAATTTATGCCAGAATTAACGGACAGTGTTTCGCTTTATAGTGGTACACAAACGTTGTTTGATGCCTATGGTGTGGAAGAAGCCATTCAAAAAGCATTAGATAAACGAGTGAATTTAAAATCAGGCGGTTATCTGATTATTGAACAAACTGAAGCCATGACGACAATCGACATCAATACAGGCGCTTTTGTCGGGCATCGGAATCTATCACATACTATTTTCAACACCAATATTGAAGCAACACAAGCGATTGCTCATCAATTACAGTTACGAAACCTTGGCGGTATTATCATTATTGATTTTATTGATATGCAAGAAGAGGAACATCGTCAGCGTGTATTACAATCATTAGAAGATGCACTAAAAGGTGATCGAGTCAAAACGAATGTGAATGGATTTACACAGCTTGGTTTAGTTGAAATGACACGTAAACGCACACGTGAAAGCCTTGAGCGTGTACTCTGCTGTGATTGCCCAACTTGTCATGGGCGTGGCACAATCAAAAGTGTGGAAACGGTTTGTTATGAAATTTTGCGAGAAATTGTGCGGGTGCATCGTTCATTTAGTACTGAAAGAGTACGCGTTTATGCATCCAAAGAGGTTGCAGAATACTTAATTGATCAAGAGTCACATGGCTCGATTGCTGAATTAGAGGCTTTCATTGGAAAAAATATCGAAATTAAATTAGAGCCATATTATCATCAAGATCAGTTTGATGTGGTGGTGATGTAACTGTCTGCAAGCGGTTTATTTTTGCAAATCTTTTGCAAAATTAGACCGCTTGTTTCCTATTCAATCCCTTGAAAATTCGCTATAATTACAAAGTTTTTCAATTTAAATAAAATCCAAAGGTATTCGAATGTCTGAAGTAGAAAATACAGAATTAGATCTTAATGGCGAAATGATTGCTCGCCGTGAAAAATTAGCGCAATTACGTGAGCGCGGTAACCCATTCCCAAATACTTTCCGTCGTGAAGATAAAGCAGCTGATTTACATCAAAAATATAACGACGTTGAGGGTGAAGAATTAAAAGAAAAAGCAATTCCAGCAGCGGTGGCTGGTCGCATCATGTTACGTCGTGTAATGGGTAAAGCAACTTTTATTACCATTCAAGATGTCAGTGGTCAAATTCAGCTTTATGTCGCGCGTGATAATTTACCAGAAGGCGAATATCAAAACACCGTTGGCTTATTAGATTTAGGCGACATTATTGGGGTGAAAGGAACCTTATTTAAAACCAAAACTGGCGAGTTAACTGTTCGTGCTTCAGAATTACAGTTATTAACCAAAGCACTCCGTCCGTTACCAAACAAACATAAAGGGTTAACCGACCAAGAAACTCGCTATCGTCAGCGTTATCTAGACTTAATTGCAAATGAAGAGTCTCGTCGTACCTTTGTGATTCGTTCTAAAGTGGTTTCTGGCATTCGTCAATTCTTCTTAGATAAAGGCTTTATCGAAGTTGAAACCCCAATGTTACAAGTGATTCCAGGTGGTGCAGCCGCAAAACCTTTTATTACTCACCATAATGCATTAGACGTAGATATGTATTTGCGTATTGCTCCTGAGCTTTATTTAAAACGCTTAGTAGTAGGTGGTTTTGAACGTGTGTTTGAGTTAAACCGTAACTTCCGTAATGAAGGTGTTTCTGTTCGTCATAATCCTGAATTTACGATGATTGAATACTATCAGGCTTATGCAGATTACATTGATTTAATGGATAACACCGAAGAATTATTACGTAAATTAGCAATTGATATTTTAGGCACTACCACCGTACCTTATGGCGAATATGTCTTTGATTTTGGTAAACCATTCGAGCGTATTACGATGCATGATGCGATTGTTAAATATGGCAACGGTATCAAACGTGAAGATTTAGATAACTTCGGAAAATCGGTTGAAATTGCTAAAGGTTTAGGCATCGAAATTCAAAAATCTTGGGGCTTAGGTTCAGTAGTGAATGCGATTTTTGAAGAAGTGGCAGAACACCAATTAATTCAACCAACTTTCTTAATGGCGCACCCAGCAGAAATTTCTCCGCTTGCTCGCCGTAATGATGTAAATCCAGAAGTTACAGATCGCTTTGAATTATTTATTGGTGGTCGCGAAATTGGTAATGGTTTCTCAGAATTAAATGATGCTGAAGACCAAGCTGAACGTTTCCAAGCACAAGTTGCAGCAAAAGAAGCAGGTGATGATGAAGCGATGTTCTATGATGATGATTTCGTAGTTGCATTAGAACATGGTTTACCACCAACAGCAGGTGAAGGTTTAGGCATTGACCGCTTAGCGATGATTTATGCCAATGCACCGTCAATTCGTGATGTAATTCTTTTCCCTGCGATGCGTCAGAAATAATCAATAGAAAATGAAAACTAAAGGCGAAGAGAAATTCTTCGCCTTTTTCATCGAAAAAATTCAGCAAATAGTTAGAGTACAAAGCAAAGGAACGGTAGATTTTCATCTGTTTAAATGCAATACTACGCTAGTGCAATGGTCGAACTTTTTTCGATTTTATTGTCAAAGAAGCAACTTTCTTTGTCTTCTAAAAGGAATATTTATGAAAACATTTTTTAAAAAATCGTTAATTGGTTTAGCTTTTTTCTCATTATCACAAATGGCATTAGCAGATGCTCAAGCGGTAAGCGAATTACAAAGTCGCTTAGAAAAAGTAAGTCAATATAGCGCGGATTTCGAACAAACAGTACGTTCAAGCAAAGGAAAACAAGTACAAAGTGGAAAGGGCAAATTTCAAGTAAAACGTCCTAACTTATTTCGTATGGATACCAAATCACCTCAAGAAAATTTGATTGTTTCGGATGGTGCAAATGTATGGTTCTATGATCCATTTGTTTCACAAGTAACAGTAAATACGGTGCAAGATGCAGTAAATAATACGCCATTTGTACTTCTTACCAGTAATAACGAAAATCACTGGGCACAGTATGATGTTACACAAAATGTTGATACTTTCGTACTTAAACCAAAATCGAAGAAAAGTAGCTTAAAACAATTTGATGTGCGTATTGATGCGAATGGATTATTAAAAGGGTTCAGCACCATTGAGCGCGATGGTCAAAGCAATCTTTATAATTTACGAAACATTAACAACAACCCAATTGCAGCTGATCTCTTCAAATTTGACGTGCCAAAAGGCGTAGAAGTGGATGATCAACGCGGCGGTAAAAAGAAAAAATAGCATATAACAAGCGGTCTGATTTTGGCAAAATTTTGCGAAAATGAGACCGCTTTTCTGGTGGCTGATTATGAAAATACTAGAAAATCAACGAGATGCAAATGAGTGGCAAGATTTTATTGATTTACTCAAAGTCGCTGTAAAAGAAGAACGGTTAGATGAATTTTTTTCCTGTTTTCTAACGCCTGATGAGCGAGAGTCAATGGGACTTCGTTTAAGAATTGTACAAGCATTGCTTAAAAATGATTGTTCGCAGCGTGAGATTCAACAAAAGCTTAACACGAGTGCAGCGACCATTACGCGTGGCTCAAATATGTTAAAAACGTTAAATCCCGATTTTTTAGTTTGGATAGACGAGAATTTAAATGGCAAAGCGTAGAAAATCCAGTTGGATGAATCGCCTTTTGCAACAAGTCATCCGTTTTTTTGTGCCAAAGCAGATTCGCTCAAAAATGGGCTGGTTCTGGTTTGGCTCAACTCGTTTAGGGACTAGTCTTGTAGGGGGATTTTTAGCGCTCGTGATGTTATTTAGCGTATTGCCGGTGCCGTACTCTGCTTATATGTTGCAACAGAAAGTTTATCATTTGTTTGCTGGTGAACGTTATGACATCCAAAAAAAATGGGTCAGCCTAGATCAAATTGCGTGGCAGATGCAAATGGCAGTGATTGCTAGTGAAGATCAAACCTTTGAAAGCCATTTTGGCATTGATTTAAATGCGATTCAGCGCGCGTTTATCCGCAACGGTAAATCAAAAAAAGTTGTAGGGGCTTCAACGATTTCTCAACAAACCGTTAAAAATATGTTTTTATGGCATGGTCAGAGCTGGATTCGCAAAGGCATTGAATTGCCGATGACTTTAGTGGTGGAAAATGTTTGGGGGAAAGAACGTATTTTAGAGGTATATCTCAACGTGGCAGAATTTGGTGATGGGATTTTTGGTGTTGAAGCGGCAGCCCGACATTTCTTTAATAAATCTGCTAGTCAACTGAGTCTCCAAGAAGCTGCACTATTGTCGGCTTCTTTACCGAATCCACAAGTTTATCGAGTGAATAAACCTGGCCCTACGATGAGAAAACGCCAAGCGTGGATTATGCGTCAAGTGAACAATTTAGGTGGCAAAAATTATTTAGAAAAACTTTAAGAGGTGATATGCAAAGCAAATCAGTATTAGAAACAGCATTGGCTCATCGCTCTATTCGAAAATTCACAGATGAGCCGATTTCGGAAAATCTATTCCAGCAGCTTATTGCTGCAGGGCAATCGGCATCAAGTTCCAATCACTTGCAATGTGTAACGGTAATTCGAGTGACAGATCAAGAGATTCGTCAACAAATTAGCACTTTGTCTGGCATGACCTATGTTGCGGAATGTGCTGAGTTTTTAGTGTTCTGTATTGATTTTTCAAAACGTAAACAGCTTCAGCCAGATGCACAGTTGGATTGGGCAGAGGTTTCATTGATTGGTGCGGTTGATGTTGGCATCTTCGCTCAAAATGTACTGCTTACAGCAGAGTCTTTGGGATTAGGCGGTGTGTATATCGGTGCTTTGCGCAATGAAATTGAAGCAGTCGCAACATTACTTCACTTGCCTCAATATTGTGTGCCATTGGTCGGGATGTGTTTAGGTTATCCTGCGCAAGACCCTGCGTTAAAACCTCGTTTTCCTCAATCATTAGTTTGCTTTGAAAATGAGCATCAACCTTTAAATGAAACTGAATTTGCAAAATATAATGCAGAATTGACCGCTTACTATCAAGCGCGTACGGGGCAAGCTCAAGGTTGGGAGACTGCACTGAATAAAACATTGAATCAACCAGTTCGCCCACATATTTTGCCATTTTTACAATCTAAAGGATTGATGAAACGATGAAATGGTTGGTACTTTGTCGAGAGCCTCGTTTATATAGTTGTGAACGCTTGAAGCAAGCTTGTGAGGCAAAAGGGATTGAACTAGATATTCTTGATCCAAATAAAATGTCGCTTAAGTTAGTTAAGCAGCAAAATAACGTGCAGTGCGAAGTATGGTATCAAGCGGGGGATAATCCTAAAAATCGCCAAGTTCCAGTTGAAATTAGTGATTACCAAGCTGTTTTACCTCGCTTTGGCACTTCAAGTACAGAAATGGGCTGCAGAGTTGTACAGCACTTTGAAGCCCTAGGCATTCCAACGCTGAATACAGCGCAAGCCATTGGGCTAGCTCGAGATAAGTGGCAGAGTTTACAAGCTTTAGCTGCCAATCATGTTCCTATTCCGACGAGTTCTTTGTCAGGCTCTCTCTTTGAAAAAAAATCGGTGGTGCAATGGCATTCATTACCTGTTGTGATAAAAACTTTAGTTGGTTCGCAAGGCATTGGTGTGATGTTATCTGACAATCAGCCACAAGCGGTCAGTTTATTAGAAACTTTTACGCAAACAAATATTCAAGCATTGTTACAAGATTTTGTGCCAGAAGCTAAAGGGCAGGATATTCGCGCTTTTGTTATCGGTAACCAAGTTGTAGCTGCGATGCAGCGTTCAGGCGCAAAAAATGACTTCCGTGCCAATTTACACCAAGGCGGACAGGCTAAAAAAATTGAGTTATCTCAAGCGCTACAAGATTTGGCAGTACATGCGACTAGAGTGATTGGGTTAGATGTAGCAGGCGTTGATTTAATTCAATCTGCTGATGGCTTTTTAGTGCTGGAGGTTAATGCTAGCCCAGGATTAGAAGGGATTGAACAGGCTACAGGCGTGAATATTGCAAAACAGATGGTGGAGTATTTATTCGCGAAAAAAGAGAAAACCTTTTAATAAGATTTTGGGATATTTGAAGTCCTATTTATATCTTATTTGCTTGTTAAAGCACAAAAAAATAGCCGTATATTACGGCTATTTTTTATAGTAAGAGATTATTCAACACCAACCATTACAGAGGTTGCTTTGATAATCGCATATGCTTCTTTACCAACTGCTAAACCTAATTCTTTTACAGCATCGATAGAGATGGTAGAAGAAATGATGTTACCGTTACCGATATCAATGTGTACGATTGCGTTCACAGAACCAGTTTCGATTGATTTTACAGTACCTTTAAGTTGATTTCTTGCGCTAATTTTCATAAAGCATCTCCTTATGTTGAGTTTAAGTTAATAAAGGACGCCTATTATATAGGCAAATTCTTCAAATGCAAATACTACTTAAGAGGTGATAATCCTTTCAAAATTTGCTCTGCATTTTCTTTACTTAACTCATAACCGTAATATTTTTTATAGAAGGCTTGTGTTTTTTCCACCATATTTAAATCTTTAAATTGCTCAGGATGGAAAAGTTGAGCCGCCCAAAGAATTTGTAAGGCTTCTTCTGCACTATAGCGATCCCATGGGAACGTGCCGGTTGGATTGGCATAAATACGATTATTTTTGACCGCACTTATTGATTGCCATGCTGGGTCAGCTTTGATTTTTTCAATAGCCGCTTGTGCTTTATTACCACTGCTGCCGATAATAATGACATCAGGATTCGCTTGAATAATGCTTTCTACGGTGACGGTCACCATATTGGCTTCATCGGGTAACACGCTTTTACCGCCAGCTAATTTAATCCATTCACCAATCATCGATTTTCCACCGTCAATCATCAATAAGTCAGAGCCTTTAGTGATATGTAACACCGTTGGGCGTTGTTCATCTTTGAGACCTTTAAGACGA